>JAABUS010000129.1_pt1 | contig 178370 bp, 22 predicted proteins | sample 5560161 | NCBI WGS metagenome assembly JAABUS01 (sample SAMN10711885, study PRJNA513376) | rock metagenome | isolation source: Antarctica rocks | place: Antarctica: Victoria Land, Trio Nunatak nord | collected 2016-01-04 | reverse complement strand
ATAAATAAATTCGCGTCTATAAGCGCCAATCTATTAATAAAATCAAGAAATTCTATTTTCGATAATTTATTACGTCCCTAGTACTAGCCTAATTGGGCTAAAAAAATTCGAACTAAGTATAAAATAATACTAATTTATATAAATAATTTAAATTTCCTAATTAGGTTAGCGCAAGAAGAAACGAGCAGAAATGCCGATATCGTCTGTATAGAGAACAGATAGCAGGAATAGCTTATATAAAGCATCTTTTCCTGAATTGCCGATGTAGTAATATATAGTTGTCTTCTATAGTATTAATATAATCTAGATTCTTACACACTTATATTTTTATATTTTTATAGCTTCAATTTACTATTATTAGATTGCTTTTAATACTATTTTTTGATCAATAATAATTATTAAAAAGCTCTACTTACTTTTACTATTAGAAAATTGTATTTTTCTATACAAGTAATTTAGTTCTTTTCTCGATTTAAATTCTTTATTTTGCTTGTTCTGTTTTCGTCTTGTTTTTCTATCTTAGTTTTTTGATCGAAGAATCTTATCTTTGTCTCTATATTGCAAGCAATATACTTTTATAATAGAAATCTTTTGTCGAAAGAGAATTCGCTGCTTTTGTAGCAATATTAATATAAATATTTTGTCTACGTCTGCTTCTATAGCAAATAGCAAAAATTCTATTTTGTTAAACTAACTTCTGCTAATTAAGATATCGCTCTATTTGTATATTAAATTAACAAATTTCTACTTAACAATTATTAGTACAAGAAGATTGTTCTTAATTAAGTAAAAAATATAGTTACTTCTATAGCAACTGCAAACTTTCGAAATTTTGTCTTTAAATTTGCTTTTTTTGAATCTATTTTTAAAAATTGCAAATATAGTAACTCGATCGAAGTAATATATTTCTAATTTACAAAGTAGACAATTAATCGATCTGCTTTTTATGTTGCAATTTGTTATTTCGAAGCAACAATTTGTCTATTTAATAAAAGCACAATTTTGTCTACAAAAGCAATATCGAGATTTAAGTTTTTCAATTTTAATATAAATATTTTCGCAACTATCGAGAAAATATCTCGAGAAATATTTGATATTGCTTTCTTATCTAATATAAATTAAGCAACTTAAACTTAAATACAAGTTATTATTTAAATAAGTATCAAAATCTTGCTTGCTATTACAACTAATATTACAATTAATTCTTTAAAATTGCAAAAATCTTTAAAATCTATCGATATTAACAAAACAAATTCTAATTTTTTAGCAATTAAGTTTGCAAAAAACATTAAGTACTTTAATTCTATCTACAAGAATTCAAACAATATCTCGATTATTAATGTCGATTGTTACATCTTTTATCAAAATGTATTTATTTTCGTAAATCGATTAAAAAATATAGCGAAAATGTTTGTCGAAAAATATTGCGTTAAGAAACTTGTTTCTAAATACTTATATAATAGTAATTTGATTTAATACTCTACAAAGCTAATCGATTACAAAAAGAATTTCTATTGTAATATTACACTAGATATTTAATATTGCAGACTAATATGTTGCTTTAAAAAATGCTATAATAGAAAAACTTCTTGAATCTATATTTAGAATATTATATATTATACTAAAGCAACAAAATATATTTCGACTTATAATAAAATTCTTTAAGTATAGAATAATTTTAAACTTAAATTTTGCGCTTAAATTTCTAAGCTAAAAATCGATACTATATTGTTTGCATTCTTCGAAATATTAAACAAGAAAAAAAATATATAGAAACAAATAATTGTTGCTAGACAAAACAATTTTAGCAATTTCAATTTCTATACTAGCATTTCTAATAGCAAAAACAATTGCCAAATTGATAAGCAAAACTCTTGACAAAATAGTTGACAAAATAATTTTCTATTTAACAATTGCTATACTTTTTAGTTTCTCAATTTCTACTAAACATCTTATTAGTTTTAAAATTCTACTTATTAGTATTAGAATTTTTAGTCTTAAGATTACAACAGCTAATATTAGTAACAATTTGCTCTAGTTGTTTTGTAAACAAACAAGCATTTTCTTCTTCTAAAGTAAACAAACGTATTTGATTCGAATTCGAGAAACTTGTCTTAACAATAACGTTTAAATTCTTAATCAAACAACAAAAAATTCGAGAATACTAGCAACAAGAGTTATAATAATTATAATGTCTCGAGCAATAAAGCAAGAACTTATATTATTAAGAAAAATAGAAACAAAGCAAAGAAAAATTATACTAATAATTTTTCAAATAGTAACAACTACTATATTTTAGAAGAACTAAAATACTACAAGTTTTACAATTAGTTAAAAGATAAAAATAATACTACTACTATATTTATTTATTTTTTATTAGAAATCTTATCTGCGTTCGAATGTTGTTTCTGCAAAAAGATTTTTTTTTAAACAACAAACTCTATCTTTATATTTAGAAATCTTACAACTAAAAGCTTAAAAAAGTCTCTATATTTTTTACAAAAATATTTTAATTGCTTACAAAAACAAAACTTTTAAATAAGAAAGTAGAAAATTCTTTTATTAACAATATCTCTACTATTAAAGCAATTGTTACGATTCTAGACTAGACAGACTTTGCTCTTTAATTATTTTTCGAATCTCTGCCTTCTAATCTCGAATATACTACGAATAACGTCTAGCGTCTTAATACTTATAATACTTATATCTATTTTTTGTATATAGTTAGTTCTATATAGCTAGTATTCTTATTAATTAACTATATATTAGCTATTAAAACTCTAATTTTAATATAATACTAGCTATCTTTTCAAATACAACTTTGTAGATTGTACTCTAAAAATACTTATATTTGCTATTTTTTTTGCTCTACAAAACAAGTTCTAGATATAAAGCTACTAGAACAGATACTTTGCAAAATATAACTAAATTGCAACAATAAATATCTTTTAAACAATATATAATTTAACAATATTTAATTTTGTTAATTCTTTAGTAAATTTGCTAGAATAAATAGACAACAGATTGTTCTAACTATAGTTCAGGAAATTTGCTAGAATAAAATTAATAAATTTGCTAAAATAAAAAAATAATAGATTGTTCTAATTTCGATTTAGTAAATTTACTAAAATAGTATTAATAAATCTGTTAAAATATAATTAATAAATTTGCTAAAATAAAATTAGCAAATCTGCTAGAACAACAATTATAATACAATTTTTTTGCTATTTTTAAGCAATACTTTTGTCTTCGTATACTAGAAAATTTGCTATATAACAAAATAATATTTTAAGCAATATTTATTTTTAATATTAAAAATTTTGCTTTGCAAATAATATAAATTCTTTAATATCTATATAGATTGATCGTTGAATCGGGTTTCGATTTCAACTATTGGAATCGACCCGACCCAACGATTTTAACATTAGGAATCGACTCGAAACCCAAGTCGATTTCTACTTTTTTAAAATCGACTCGATTCGACTCGAGTCAATATTCGATTCTAATATTAGAAATCGAATCGAATTGCTAAGAAATCGAAAATTACGTTATTATACTAAGAGTTACTATTTTAAGATCTAGATAATTATAATATGTTATCGAAATTATAGTTTGCTATATTATTAGATTATAATTACTTGTTAATATAAAATTTTGCTTAATTTATCTTATAGTTGCATTACTCTTTTGCATTATCGTTTTACTTTAAAAAAAATTTCTTTGAACTACTTAAAGATATTGTTTATACTATTTTCGATTGTAAAATGTTTGATTCTTCAAGAGCTTTTAGTCAATAGTTGTCTTTATTCAAAAATAATTTTAGTAAATTTATTTTTCGCAATTCGTTATTTAGTACTTTATATTCTAATCAATTTGCAAGTCAATTTGATTGAAATTTTAATCGTACATTTGATACTAAAAAAAGAGAGTTTTAAGAAGTATTAAATAATTTTTTAAATAATTTTTTATTACTTAAACTAAGAGATAAAAACAAATATATCGAATAAGATGCAAATACTAAGATTTAGTTTAAAAAATAATAATTATATATTATAGTTAATAAGAGTATCTTACATAAAATTCAAAATAAACTTGTTTATTTATGTTAAGTTAAAAAGATTAATATTGAAATACAATTTAAGCTTTGAAACAAATATGTTTAAATAGCTTCGACTATTAATAATTTGCCAAAAATTGTTTGCAAAAGTTGTCAAAAAATGTTGAATTATTCTATTGTATACAATTATTTAAATATATTTAATATAAAGAAATATCTTCAATTTGCGTTTTGTTTAAAACAAAAAAGATCTCAATTACAATCAATAATTGATCTAGCTTTTATTCGCATAAGTTATTGTTAATAATGCAAATAAATAATTCAAAACTAACGCATTAATAGAAAAAAAATTATATCGATTTATTATTCTTTAGTTAAGATAATTGAGAAGATCAACTATGCAAAACATTTGTTAATTTAAATTTATTCTTTCGAATTATTAATAATTTAAACTTTCGAAAATTACTAGAAATGCTTCGATCAAATCTAGTACTTCTAAATTGTATCAAATTATTAAAATTGATTTTTATAAACTTTGATCAAATTCGTAACAAGATTAAATTAAATCTAAAAGAGTTTTAATGTGTCTTTATTGCTTTAAATATATAATTTAGTTTTTAAAGAGTTGTCTATCTTAAAGTATTAATATATTATATCGATATTACATTTCAATATTGCAAACATCTTATTAAATTTACTTCTCTTAATATTAAATATATAAATAAACAATTAATGTTAAAGCTTATAAGAATATTGAAATTCTTTGAAATTAAGAATAAACTTTTTAAAATTGTTATTAATAATGCAAGCAATAACAACACTTTTAAAGACAAACTTAATAAAATTTTAAATCAACAAAAATCTTAATAAAACAAACAACAAAATTTTATTTCTTGTTTAACTTATATTATTAATTTAATAATTTAAGATTTTATTGCAACTCTTAAATTAAAAGCAATTGTTAACAATATTGTTCTTCAATTAAAGAATAAACAAGTTTAAAATATTGCAAAAAGTATAAACTTGTCTATTATAATTAAAAAGATATTTGTTTGTATAATAATGCAAAAAGATAATATATTCGCTAAATCTTATTTAGATTTGCACTTTTATTATCGCTATTAATAACTCGTCTTAATGCTTGATTCGCTTTAAAGTTTTTTAAAAGCAAGAGAATAAAAAATCTCGAAAACTAATACAAGATATTCGTATTTTTTAGAATTTTATTTATTTAATATTTTGTCGTACGTATTAACTACGCGACTACATTAATCTTTAAATAGAGAAATATCTAAAAGATTAAAAAATCTAGCGTATTTAACTAGACGAAAGCGAGTAATAATCGATTTGATTACTTGACAATATGTTGAATTTTTTCTATAAATGCACTTTTATAGTTTTTCGAACAACTAATATTAACATTTATTTAAAATTTTGAGTATTCGATACAATATTTAATTATTTTAATTATTTGAAGAAAACTATAACAAATTATAGTTGTTCTTTAAAAAAAATTATACTAAAAGCTTGTGAAAAAGTTTCGACAAAGCTTGCTAAATATTATTCGAAAATAAAAGAACTTAATAGAATGTTATACAATCTTGCTAATATTTTGAATTCTACGTAGAAATTAAGTTTTTACAAAATGTAAAACGAAAAAAATAATAATAGTTTTGTGAACTACAAAACAAAATATTAGACGAAATTTAAAGTTTATTTTCAACGTTATTATAATTTAGTTGTTGTTTTAAAAGCAAGAGCATAAAGAGCAAATGTTGTTAAAAAAATAATGCAATATAATAATGTATTTGATTTTTAGTTAATTTTTTTATAGCTTAACGCAAATGTTGTAAGATTTTTACTTTAATAATCTTAATGTTTTTGTTTAACTTAAGACGAAAATAATCGATATCTTTGCGTTGATATTATAGAGAATAAATATCTAACATAAAAATATTAAAGAGATAATGCTTCGAACTATCTTAAGTTGACGCAAATAATTAAAGATATTCTTTCTTATTTAGTATTATTAGTAGATATTGAACAAACTTTTAGTTTTGTTCAAAAAGTATATTGATAAAATTGATCTTAAATAAGTTTGCAAACAATCGAACAAATTATAATAATTAAGTACTATAATCGTATTATAAATTTGAATTTAGAGAAGACTATTATTGAATCGTAAAATATATATCGTAAAGTACAAGATAATAATTAGCGAGTTAATAAAAGTAAAAATTCCTTTCGAATAAAGTTCGAGATTGTTTTGAGTAAAATTTATTTATAGCTAGATTATTATATAAGAGATTTCACATTTATAATATTATTATAAATAAACGAATGTTATTAGTAGTAATGTAGATAAATAATGCATTTAAAATAACTAGATACTTAATATCGCATTAAATTAATATTTTTGACTTTTTAAGAATTATGTTATCTCTAATTTTAATATACGTTTAAATATAATAAGATTAAATAATTAAATCTTGATAACTTAGTAATAGCGCGTTCAATTTCTTGTAACAATGACGCGCAATTTATAATATTGTTTGAGATAACATTATAATACTATCTAAGATTATATTGTAAATTGCATGTTATTAGTATAAGAAATTGAAAAAATAAGAATTCAAATCTTTTTTAAGATACAATAATTTTCTTTTTGTGCAATCTTTTATAAAATTATATAGAACGAGATTGTTAAGCTCTTTAATTAGAGACGTTAAGTCAATAATTTAACTCTAATTATCTAGATAATCTAAATGCATAATTATAATACACTTTTTAATTATTATATTTAATAAAAAAGAATATAAAAAATACATATAGCAAAACAATGCGTTTAATAGATAATGCAACAAAATAATGCGAATAATAAAATACAATAATTAAAATAGCTTAAATTCTTAATTTCTTGCTAACTATTTCGAATTTCAATATAACGAAGATATTTGAACGTCAATTTTATTACTATTTATTATAGTAAAGTTCTAGATTTTGTATTAATTGCTTCAACAATTGCAAATTCTTAAGCTTAATAATCTTGCAATTAATATAAATAGCAAAAAGATTGCTATCTAAATACAAAAAATAGAACATTAGTATATGCTATATAGAAACAATAATAATACAAATAAATAATGCACTTATTAAAGAAAAAGTTAATTATAAAACTCTTAATAGTCTCTTGAAAAGCTAACAAGATCGATGCTTAAATTTGATATTTTTTATTGTTTTCTTTGTTAATAGCTTTATTTTGCAAGATTTTGCGAATCAATTTTGCAGAGAATATCTTTGAAATTAATAAATTATTAGTTTTCTAATACTTGCGAATTTTACGTAGAACTATTGTTTTAAGTTTGTATTTGCGTTTCTTCTATATTATAAATACTTAGCTAATAATAGCTTAATACATTATCTCTTTGCATTATCTTTTGCATATTAAAAGCTATTTTGATCGATTTTTTTTTTCGTTACAATTAATTTGCGTTGCTATATTTTTTCGCAATTTCTTGTCTCTTGTTTTACAAACTAAATTAAATATATTAGCGATGCGTAATATATTGAATGCATTACTTAAATGTATTATTAATTTGTTTAATTCGAATTATTAGAGTTTTAGAGCAAAAGATATTGTTAAATTAAGAATTTTTAATACTAAATAAAAGAATTAACAATATAGAAGACAAAAATTAACGAGTTTTGCGATTAAGTATTTAATAAATAATGCAATAAAATAATGCGCAACAAGTACGCGTATTCGTGTTCGATTTTAATAGTTAAAGAGTATATATTATACGATAATTGATATAATAAAGATAATAATTTTTAATCGTAATAATATTAAATAAAAGTAATATTTAAATTCTAATTTTAATGTTAAACGCGTAAGTTTATTTTATAATTGCGACAACTTTTTTGTTTAAATATTATGCATTAATTAACACATTTAATACTATTTATTGTCTCAATTTATATAGTTGATATACAAGTTTATTTTGTATTACTTGCATGCATTATTATTAAAATTAATCAAAAGAATAGACTTTCTAAGATTAAATTTCTTCTTACTCAAAAATTCGAATATTGCTAAATAGTTAATGTTATATTATTAAGTAAGAGACTTGCTTTGCATTATTTATATGCATTATCTTTAAAACTAATTTAAAGCGCAAAATGTCTATCTTATTAACTTTTTTGCAAATTATTGCTAGTAAAAATTGTATTGCAATGTAAATTAAAAATAAAAAGCTACTTTACAAGAAGCAAAACGTCGATTGTATAACGCTTTATAAACGTCTAATTAAATTGCGAACAACAATTGTTTTCAAAAAAATCTCTAAATAGATTCAAATCAACATAAAAGAAAACGTCAAAAATATAGTAACTAATAAAAGAGTAGAAAAAGAATTGCATAGTAATGCATTTAAATAATGCATATATATTTAAAAAGTTAATTATATTGTAGCGCAATACTTTGAGATCAAATTAATAAAAAAAATTAAAGACAAAAATGTTGCAAAATAAACTAAAATTAATGCGATTACTATACGAATAATCTTAAAAAGTAAAGACGTAAACACAACACAATTGCTCAATATTTAAGTATATATAAAGTCTAATATAAATGAAACAACTAATCTACGTATTAGCCTAATTTTAATTAGTTCGAATTGAGCGAAAATGTAATTAAATACATAATATTAATTATCGAAATAATTTAACAATACATTTTACATTATAAAGAGTTTAATAAGTTAAAGAAAGCGCACGATCTAGATGCGATTAACAAATTTGAAAAATTCAAAGACACTTTTACAAACAATAAAAACGTTGCAAATCGCAAAATACTTAATTCTTTAAAATCAATAAATAACAATTCTAAAGACTTGATTAAGATTAATAATAATAAAGAAAAGATAAAATAAAAGAAGGCAAAGAATAATGCGAAAATAATAAATAACAAGTATAAAGATACAAAGTACGAAGACGATAATAATAATAACAAGAGCGAAGACAATAATAATAATGCTAAGAATGAATTTAATTACGAGATTGTAAAGATCTTGAACTAGTTAATAGCATCAATAAGTTCAAATGCATTATCTAAATGCATTATTATGCACTTTTTAATAAGATATAAGATCGAAGTTTATCGAGAGACTATAATAGTTGTAATTTATTTATTACATAAATATCAAATAGTTTACATGCATTACTTTATTGCATTATTATAGAACATTTAAATAAAAAAATAATAAAATTCAAAATTTAATTTATGTTTATTAAATTCGTTATTAAATAACTTTATCTCTTGACAATTTAAATCGATTTTTTTGAATCAATTTTTGATTTTAACTCTAGAAATCGATTCGACTTGACTCGATTTTCGATTCCAATTTTAGAAATCGACTTGCCAAAACTTTCGAGTTAGATTGACTCGAATCGTCAAGATTCGACGCGATTAGTCTATATCTATATAATCTTAAATATATTTAATCTTAAATTTCTATTTTTGTTTATAAATATTTGTATTATCTGTATTTTATTTATATTTGCAATATAATTAACAAAAAAACAGTTTTAAAAAACAAAGTTAAATTTAACTCTAACAAGAATTGCAAGTTATTTAAAAAACTCTTAATAAATAAAAATTAATTAGATATTAATATTATTTTTTGTTACAATTACTATTTTGTAGAAATTTTATTAGATTAAAACAATTTCGAAAAAAATTTAGAATTTAAAAAGTACTTTAATTTACTTAAAAACAATATATTTAAGTTTTTGTTATTTGTTTAATTTAATTTTTACAAAATTATAATTAATAAACTAACTAAATTAAATTTGTTTAATAATATAGATTTGTTAAATATATTAATTCAATCTTTAATATATTAGTTATTAAATAGTAGTTTTGTGCAATTTTGTAAGAAATATACTAAAAAAAAAGACAAAAATAAGTTAAATTAATATCATGTTCTAATTAATTAACTTAACAATTTTAACAAAAGTTAACAAAAAATTTCTTAATTTCTTTGAAAAACAATTAAGAGTAATTTAAAGAAATAACTTTAACTGCTATATAAAAATAGTATTATTATTGTTAAATTTTAAATTAATAAAAAAATTAATCTTAATTATATTTGTAAGCTAAAAATTTAAATTAACTTTTTAAAAATATATTTAAATTAAACAAAGTTAATAGTAAGTATTTAAAATAAAACAATATATTATTTTTAATATAAGCACAATAATATATTAGCTTAATACAATTTATTTAAAATTATTATATATTAATTGAAACAAGAACTTTCTTTTTTTTAAAATAAAAAAACTGTATTTATTAAATTTATTTATATAGTTTACAATTTTAATAACAATAGCAAATAAATCTATTTTTATATATCTAATTTGCAAGCAATAAATTAACTTAACAATATCTATTTTACTTATAATCTTAAGTTAAAATTACAAAATATAGAAAACAATAAATACTTTTTAGATTTTTCTGTTTTTATAGAAAATTTCGAAAAGTTTAAATAATAAATTACTATACTAATTTCTAAATTTAGCAGTATTTTTTGATATTTTGTTTCTGAAAAAATTCAATTTAATTTTGTCATTATTAAGATTATTAACAATATTTTTAAAAAAATTAAATATTGTTTATTTAATAGATTTGTTAATTCTTATTTAATAATAAATAATCTATTTTAAAATTTAGATATTTAATAAAATAATTTAAATAAAAAACAATATAATTTTGTTAAAATTATATTGCTCAAATTTGTTATAAAAAATATTAAAATCTTTAATTAATATATTAATTGTTTTATATTTACAATAGTCGAAATCTCTATATTAAAAATTAATAAAACATATTAATTTAACAAAAGTTTAAACTATAGATTTTAAAACTACTATATTATTTTAACAAATTATATTATTCTAAATTAATTTGTAAAATTAATCTAAAATTTTAACAAATAGAGAAATTTTGTTTAATAACTATTTAAACTTCTATTTATATATAAACTATTAATAGTATTAGTAAATATAATAATTATATTAGTATTTTTAAGTTTTTTAAATATATTAATATAGATATTTGCAATAACAATAACTTTAATATATATATCTCTACTTGCAACTAAAAATAAAATATAAAAATAAAATTTTAAATTTTTAAAAATAAAATTAAGTTTCTAAATTTTTGTCGAAAATATCTTAACTTAGAATATAGATTATATTATAGAAATATTTTTTGCAAAAACAAATTAGCTAAAATTAAAATTAAATTTTTTATTAAATTTAAAATTTATAATATTAGCAACTTTAAGCTAACAGTATTTAGAGAAAAAAGTTTCTCTAATATCTTAAATAACAATTTAGATAACTCTAGCAAATTAAAAAACTAGATATTTTTAACAAAAATTGCAGTTTAAAACAGAAACTAACACTTATAAAGAAAACAATAAAAAAGTTAAAAATTATATATAATTTATATAATAAAATTTGTTTGTTAAAATCAAGTTTAGTTCTAATATTATTAACAACAAATTGTTTAATAGTTAGCAACTAGATTTTTATATTAAAATTTATTTAAATTAAATTTATCTGCTTTTTAATAAATACTATATTAAAATAATATTATTTATTAATATCAAAATCTTTAATAGAGTTTTTATTAATAAATTTTTTATTAAACTTTATAAACTTTCTATTATATTATTTCAGAATTCTATTAAATTGTACATAGTTAATAACAAATTTGTTTCTAATATTATTTATATTGCTTAAATTACTGTTAATTTTAGCAGATATATTAATATTTTATAATATTTAATAATTAAACTAAAACAATTTGTAATTATTTTTAATATATTTTAAATAGAGAAATATAATATATAAATCAGAAACAATATATAATTTCTTAAATTTAACTTTAATTACTATATAAAATATTGTTTGTTTAATTATTAATTATTAGAGATTTTCAGCAATTAATATAAACAATTAGAATATTTGTTTTTAATTTTTTTTAATAAAATTAATATCTATTAAATAAGTATTTCTGTATTTTTAAAGCTTGTTACTAAAAAAAACTATAAAATAGTTGTAATACTATTTAAGTATTTTGCTATACTAAATTAATTAAATTTTTTTTTATTTAGTTTGCGTTGCAGACAACAATATAATTATAGATATTGCAGCTATTACTTTTAATAACTACAATAAATTCTATACAAAATTTAAACAAAATTCTTTAAGTATAAAGCAACTTAAAAACAAATATATTTAAAATTTAGATAATAAATTAAGCTTTTTAATCTACAAGAAATTAACAAATTGTTATTTAATAAAAATATTAATTATACTATTAATTTTGTTTCAAAAACAATTTTTTTAACTAAAAAAATCTACAGTATATTTTGTTAAAAAAAAGAGATTATTAGAGTCTATCTAGATAATATAAAAAACAAAAATTAAATTTATAACAATATTTTATAGTATATTGTTTCTATTTTTATATTTAAGAAGTCTAATAGAAATTTGTATATCTATATAAACTATAGAAATTTCAATATTCTAACAATTAAAAATTGCAATACTTTATTGTTAATTTAAGAAATTTTGCAACAATTATACAATTAAGTATTATAGCAAGTTCGATATTATTATTGTCTTTAACAAAATTCGAATATATTTTAATAACAAATATAAAACAGTCTTTATTATTTGTTATAATCTATTTAATATATTGTAATATCTTTTAAATTATACAATATTTCGATTATATTTCAATTTTTTATTAATAAATTTTTTAGTTTCTATCTAAACAATTTTTGCATTATTTATATAGATAATATTTTAGTCTACAATAATATCGAAAAGAAATATAAGAATTATATAAATAAAGTTTTTGCTAAATTTTATAACGTAGATTTTTATTTAAATATTATTATTAACAAATATATTTTTATTATTAAACAAATCAAATATTTAGATCTAATTATTATTATGAAAGAAATTTAAAGAAATTTAAATAAATTTTAAGAAAATTAAATGTATTTTTAAATAAAAAACTTCTATTTGTATATACAATATACAGATTTTTCTAAATTTTGTTAATTTTTATTAACAATTTATTTATAACTATTTAAATCTAGTTAAATCTTTGTTAGTATTTAGTAAACTTAAAAACAAAAATTTTAGTTTTTTATAACAATTTGACAATTTTGAAAATCTTATATTTAAAGTTTTTAAAAAAGTTTTTATTAATTAATTTATTTTTTACTATTTTAATTTCTATTTAGAGATTTAAATCGAAAATATTATTTTTAATTTTGTAATTGCTGTAATACTCTTGCAGATAAATTCAAATAAATTGCTCTATTCGATAATCTATATATTTAAAATTATATTGTTTGCAAAGTACAATTACAAAATCTATAATAAAAAAATTGTTAACTATTATTTTTATTTTTGAAAAATAATATTTAAAATATATTAATATATTTGTCAAGCAATTTATTAAATTTATTATTAATTATTGCAATCTAAAATATTTTATAATTACTAAGCAACTTGATTATTGTTAAGTTTGCTAAGTCGAATTTTTATTTAATTTTAATTTTAAAATTATCTATTAATTAAATATACTAGATATAAAATCAAATAATCTAATTAGACAATTGCAAAATTTGTTTTCTAACAAAAACAATTTTTGCAATTAGTTTTAATAACAAACAATTTTTAAACAATTTAATTTTACTACTATTAAATATTATTTATAATTTAGTAACAAAATTAGTCTATTTGTTTCGAAATTTTAACAAATCTAAACTAATTGTTAACAAAAGAATTACAAAAAATTGCAAAAAATTTATTTAGATCTTACTAATAACTAAGAAAAATATAAAATTATTTTTATTTTTATTATTTGCAATAAATATTTGTATTACTTTAATAGAACAGATTTTATTCTACTAAATTTTTTTTTCCAGTTTCTTTTATCTATTGTTGTTGTATTTATAATTTCTTAGTTTATAGTTTTTTTGTTTTTAGTTTTAAATTTTGTTTTTTTGTTAAATATATTTGTTGTGTTTATTTTTTAATTATTTATATTTATAATTTCTTTTAATAATTAACTTTTGTTTGTTATTGCAATCAATATAATAGAAGAAAAAAATCTTAAAATAGAACTTAATTTCGAAATTCTTATTTAACAGATATTAGAAATATATCTGTATAACAAAAAAATAAAACAAATTATTTAAGTTAAAAAAACTAATAAATAAAAAATTTCAATTGTTTTTTGCAAAACAATTAAGTCGAAATTTGAAAACTATACAACAATTAAATATTTGATAATTAAATTTAAATATCTATTTGTTTAAAACAAAAATAATACTTTTCGAGTTAAAACAATTAAATTTTAGTATAAATTGTTAAATACTAAATATTCGAATCGAACAGCAATATTTAAGAAAATACAGTATTACTATTATTAATCTATATTGTATTTAAATATTAAAAATTATATTAAAAATTATTTAACTTGCAAATATATTAAATTAAATTATAAATATAAATATAATCTACTAAAATTTCTGTCTATTTTAAATTGTTATTAACAGAATATATTTTGCAATTTTATTGTTTTTCTATTGTTATATTGTCGGAATACTGTAACCGATCTAGTCTAGTGTTGGCACTATCCGGTCCGATACTATTTAACCCGGCACTATCCGACCCGACATTACGTGATCGGTCCGAGTAGCTCCGACCAATATATATAGATAGGCAAAGTCCTAGCTCCTATATAGTAACTAAGCGTTCTATTACCTATTATCTTGATATATATTGCCATAAAGAATTTTTTCTTTAGTATATTTTAGTAATAATTAATAGATTATTTAAAAATAAAAAATTTATATCTATAAATTTTTTAGAAATTAAAATTGTTGTTTAGATTGTTATTAATTTTGTTTAATATATTAAAAACTTTTTAGTTACTATTATTTTTAACGGAAATACTTAATTTATTATTTATTTCTAATAATATTTTTGCAAAAAATTAAAAATTAAATCTAAACTGTTAATTGCGTTCTATTTAAAAATCGATAATTAAATTGAAAATATTAATACTGTTTTTAAACAATATTTTCGAATATATATACAATATAATTAGAATAACTAAATTAATTATTTTGTTATTATCGAATTTGTTATTAACAACTATATTAGCAAATCTATTAATTTTTTATTATTTTTTATTACTAAAAACTATCTATTACAATTAGATTTAAAACTATTTTAAAAAAAATCTAACAACAATATATTTATGCAATATAAAGAATATTAATAAAATTATTAAAAAAATCGAAATTTTACAAAACTTTTTTTTATTAAAAGTTTGTCTAAATTTAAGTTAAATAAGTAGAGTTTGCTAATTACAAATATATTGCAATTTCGAAATTTAAAATTAATAATTAAATTATATTTAATATTTAAAATATTAGAATAACTTAATTATATAAATTTCTTAAATATAAAAATACAGATTTTTATAAAATTATTTAAACAATTAACAATTATATAGACATATAGCTTATCCCGGATGCAGATTTTCTACCCGAAACAAGCTTATTCCGGGTAAGAATTTCTATTCGGAATAAGTTCTGTCTATACTTAGTCTATACTCAATATATATTGTGCTAAACAAAGTTAAAAGATTATAAGTTTAAAAAAATATTTTTATTTTAAGTTGTATATATTAGATATATACTAAATCTATAAACTAATTATTTCAAAATTTATTCTAGATAAGAGATCTATATTCGAAATAAGTTTTCTTTATATTAAGTCTATATTTTATATATTTTATACTAAAACAAGCAAGAAGATTAAGAGTTTAAAAAGACGCGTTAAAAACAAATTATATATATCTAGTATATACTAAATATATAGACTAGTTATTTTATTATATCAAATAATTATAATTTTGTTTAATTTCTAAAACTTAGAATAGACTAAACATATAGCTTATCCCGGGTGCAGATTTCTTACCCGGAACAAACTTATTTCGAATAGAAATTTCTATTCGAAATAAACTCTATCTATACTCAATCTATACTCAACATAGAGCGTACTAAATAAAACAAAGATTATAAGTTTGAAAAGATATCTTTATTGCAAATTGTATATATTAGATATATACTAGATCTATAATCTAATTATTTCAAAACTTATTTCGAATAAAAAATCTGCATTCAAAATAAGTTTTGTTTATGTCGAGTCTATACTTTATATATATTGTGCTAAATTAAGCAAAAAGATTGAAAATTTGAAGATATATCAAAAAGAAAATATATATATCTAGTATATATTAAATATATAAATTAATTATTTTAATATATCGAGTAATTATAATTTTGTTCGATTTCTAAAACTTAGAATAAGCTAGATATATGCTCAATATAGTCTATAATTGTTAAAAAAAACTATTATCTTAATTTTAGACGCGCAATTCCGATACGTCTATACAAAATGCAATTTAAATATAGATTCAACATTGCTATAGTATATATTAAAAATTAATAAAATTGCGCAAGTCGCGTATCAAATTTCTAGTATATTTTGTAAAATTAAAGTATAGTTGTTACATTTTTTATCTTTATCTTTTCTAATTATTTGCATTATTGTAGTATATATTTTTGATTTTATCAATAGATTTATAGTATAAATCTAGTATATTCTCTAATTTTATTGCTTCTATTATTTTAATATATATTTAGCATAAGTATTGTCGCAATTTAGTTTGCTAATTTTAGAATATATTATAACAATTCTAATATAACAAATGCGCAAAATTTGTCTTCTTTGAAATACTATTATAGTAAATATAGTATATACAACGCTTTTGTCTAGTATATATTGATTATATACTCAAAAAAATTTCTCTAATTTAAATTTCGATTTTGTAATTAAATATAGGTATTTAGCTATAGTACAATTCTATATTAGATATATACTAAGTCTATATTTAATATATATAAAATTTAATTAAGTAGATAGCAAATTTAATAAAAAGATATTTTTTCTTGCAATTTAGTTTATACTAAATATTAGCAATATCTACTATTAAAATTTCGAAAAATAGTAGACAATCTATATATAGATTTAATCTAAGTTTAATATATACTAAATATTATTAGTTGCGTTAAATTCTAAAATTCGAATTGTTTTCTTTAATACAAGTATATAAATTGCATAAATTTAATTACAATTCTATATATACTAAATATTAACAAATATAATTGTATAATAATATTGATTAATCAAATATATAAAGTAACTTTTATTGCTCTTAATTGCTAATTATTTGTATATATAGTTATAGTTTTATTTATATTTAATATATATTAAGTTAAGATTAAAATTAAGCTATATTGTTACTAAAAAATATATTATATTAAAGTAAATAAACAAATATCTTAATTAATTATATACAACGCATATACTAAATATATATAGTTGCAAATTCAAATATAGAAAATATTTTTTTAAACATACGTTATTTTAAGAAAAGATATATATTTCTTTTATATTTAATATATATCTAGCTTATACTAATCTAGTATTGTAAAGCTTTAAATTAGATTCGAAAAATAACAAAATACAAATTATTCTATAAAATCGAAATATAGTTTTTATATGTTTTGTTTAAACTAAATTTATATTTTGTATAAATACAAAAATATTGTTAATATAATTATTTATTAATATATAAACAATATAAAATATATTATATAAGCTAGATTAATATCAAGTATATATTAAATTTATATAGAACAATTGTTATAATTAAGAATTTGCAATTGTTTTCGATATATATTTCTATTGCAAAATAAATTTATTTTATATTTATTATATACTTAATCTATCTCTTATTTTCTTTGTTCTTATACTATATATATAAATACTTATTTTGTTATTTAAGACTTCGACAATACATTAATTATATATAGATTTAACTAATATTAGACTTGCACTAACACAATTTTTAAAATTACTAATTAATTATTGTTTGTTATTTTCTTTCGAATATTTGTTTTTTAACTTAAAAAATATTTGCAAAAAATATACTTCTAACTTAATTTTAAAATATACTAAGTTTATATTAATTTATTTTTAGCACTATACTAGTACTTCAATTGAAAAACTTTTTTTTGTATATTTTATTATATTAATTTGTATTTAGTATATATTTAGACTATATACAAATTAATATATCTATTATAAATATTAAATTTTCGAATAGATTATTTAATTATACTCTAGATTTAATCTATACTAAATATATACTAGTATCAAAAAAATATAAAAAAACAAAAAAATCTTGTAATAATAATATATTTAAATTTTCGAGAATTTTCAAAAATTTATATTCTATTTATATTTAGTATATATATAATTAACAAAAAACAGTTGTTTGTAATAATAAAAAATTAAATATAATAGTTAATTTTAATAAAAAAGTTTAAGATTTGTATATATTATATTTATACTTACTATATATATAGAAGAAAATTATAATATTTCTTTTAATTCGAACAAAAGCAAATCTTATTTGCTAATTTACTATATTAAAACTATATTAATTTTATACTTAACAAATATTTGCGTTCTAACTAATATTCTAATAGCAAAAAAGAATAAGATATTATTTGCAATTTTATATTATATCTATAATATATCTATACTAAATCTATATATAGTTGATTCTTTTTTAGATAAATTTATTTCTATTAATAACAAAAGTTAGTACAACTATTTTTCTATCTATATTGAAATTATATTAAGTCTATATTTAGTTAATATAGTTATTGCAAAAACTATTATTATATCTATAGCTAAAAGCAAAGATTAGATTGTCTTCTATTGTATATATTAGACATATACTAAGTATAAATTAGAACAAATTAACAATAAGAAGTTTTTAAAATTGTTTAATTGAATTTTAGATTTAATATATATTATATATAGTGCTCTAATTTATTTTGACTAATTGTATATTTTCGATTATATTTAGTATATACAATATAGACAATTAAATATTTGTTTTTTCGATTTTAATCTAACAAAGTAAATTGATATCTACTATATATTTTGTTTTTGTATAGCTGCTACAATAGCTATATTTTAATAGAAATTTTTTTTTTGCAAATTAATTTAAAATAAAATATAGTCTATATTTAATATAAAATTTCTCTATACTTTTTCTAATCTTAAATTAAGATTTATTTTTTAACTATATTTAAATATATATTAAATCTATATTTTATTTATACTTGCTATATATTTATTCTATTTACTATTTTAATCTTGTATTTATTTCTTTTATTTTAAATATTATTTTTTATAAAATAAAACTAAATAAGCAATTATAATAGCTTGTTGTATTGTTGTATTTATTAGTTTTACAAATAATACAAATATTTTATATATAATCTTGTTTTTAATTGTTTTTTTTTTATTTTAAATTTTTTAATAAAGTAATAAATCTTTTTTCAAATTAATACTTAATATAAACTCGATATATATTAAATCTATATATAGTTTTTCAAATTTAAACAAAAGCTCTTAAATTATTAATATTATACAATATTTATAAAACAAAAATATAAATTTATAAACTAGTTTATCTTTGTTGTTGTCTTAATTGCTTAATAGATATTGTTGATTTACTTGTAATAAAATTATATTTAAAATATTTTTTGTATTACTAATAATGTCGAATTTCTTTAATTTAACAATTTTCTTTGTTAGTTTCTTCTTTTTCTCTTGTAGAAGTTTGTTATATTCTTAATATATATATTGTATATATTGTTCTTGCACTTAATTTTTAATTTAATATTTCAATAGTATTGCTTTGTATTTTTTGCTTAATTTTAATATATTATTTATAAAGTTTAAATCTAATTTATATTTATTTAAGCTAGATAACAATATATATTAAGTTGATATTTAATATTTGTCTTTTCTAGATAATATCTCTATATATTGCTATATTAAAAAAAATGTTTTAGAATTTTTATCAAATATATACTAAGTTAATATCTAATATCTGTCTTTTCTAAATAATATCTCTATATATTGTTATATTAAAAAAAATATTTTAGAATCTTTATCTAATATATATTAAGTTAATACTTAACGTTTGTTTTTTCTAAATAATATCTCTATATATTGTTATATTAAAAAAGTTATTTTAGAATCTTTATCTAATATATATTAAATTAATACTTAATATTTGTTTTTTCTAGATAGTATTTCTATATATTGTTGTATTAAAAAAAAATTCAGAATTTTTATCTAATATATATCGAGTCGATACTTGATATTAATTTTTTATCGAATAAGTAATTCTTGAATTGCAATTTTAAAATATATAAAAAATTTGTTATCAAATTTAGATACTATATTTGTGTCAAATTTATACTTAGAATTAAATCTATTAAAAAAAAGTATTATATAAGAATTTTCTAAATTAAAAAGAAAATATAGATATTGTCGACAATACTTTACAGCTTTTCGATCTTTTTTATCTATAATTTAATTAACTATTAAGTTAAATTAAACACAAATTAATTGTATATATTTTTTTTAACTAGTTAAGCAACAATACAATTAAATTTACTGCAATTATATTAAGTAGATAGAATATCTTTTTCTATCTCGAAATTGTTTTTTTCAAATATCTTAATAATGTGTTTTCTTATTCTAATATATAATTAGTATAAATATAGTTTAGAACAAATATAGATTCTATCTAAATATAGAAACAAGTAATAATAGTTTTTGTTTTGCAAACTTATTATTTTAAAAATAATTGCTTTTTTCTATATTAATATAATTGCAAGCTAGCGTCTATTAATATAAAGAAATCTTTAATTTCTCTTTATATAATTCGACAAAAATTTATTTTATCTTTTGATATTTAATTTATATTTTAAATTTTAAATATAATATATTTATATTATCTATATATTGTAGTAGTTTGTTAATAGTTTTAATCTTTTAAAATTAATTAATAAAATAAATTGTTAAATAATTAAAATAGTATTTTCGAAAATTATGTTTAAAATATATTTGATAAAAAACTAATATATATTCGAGATATTTAAACTACTTTTAAAAATTGTTAAAATTGTAAAAATATTTTTTAAATTCTAGACAAAATATTAATAATATTTATATAATTCTAATATATATTAAATATATTTCGAGTTTGTTTTTTGTTTATATTTATTATAAAAGTTCGCAATTCTTTGTTTTTACAATTAATATAAGAAATTTAAATAGTTTATTAAGTAGCTTCTTTTAATATTTCAAATATTTTAATAAATATTGTATAATAATTTTCGATAATCTCTATATTAATTTATATATAGTAGTAAATATTAATTTCTATTACAATTTAAGTATATACTTAATATATATTGTATATATATTAAATTTATAATAATAATTTTTGTTTTAATTTGAAATACTATATAGATTTGTTTTGTCTTAAATTTGTTTAAATACAAAATTTATTTTAAGATATAATTAATTTATAAAGATTTTAGTCTAAGTATAAGTACAATATATAACAATATATTGTTAAAAAAATTTGTTAAAATAGATAATATTTTTAATCTATTGTTTTTTTAAAAAATGCAATTAATTAAAAACAAATTCTTGTTTAGTTTCTATAGTTTATAAGCTAGATTTATATAATATTTAAATTAAATATAAACTAATTTTTTAAAATCGTTTCGATAGAAAACTTCTTAAATTTTTATTTGTAAATTAATATTGTTATACAATCTTTTATATTAAAATTACTATATATATAATATAAAACAATCTTGCTATATTTTGTATATAAATCGAATATAATAAAAAAAATAGCAAAATATTTTGCAAAATATTTAGCGCAAACAATATATATACTAAATATAAACTTAGTTTATACGCTATTAAAGATAGTAAATTTTGTTGTTTAATTATCGCAATTATATTGTCGACAATTTCTTAAAATATTTTAATAGAATATAGTAAATAATAAATATGATTTTTGCGTACAATTAATATAAAGAATAGAAATTGTTTTTGATTAATAAAAATATAAATATTTAATTGCGTATTATATATACTAATCTTAATTTTGTTATTTTGTATATATTTAGTATATACTAAACTTATATTAGAATAGAATTAATTGCAAATAAAATTTCTAAAAACTAGATATTTAATAAAAATATAGTTTTTTATATATTGTTGTAATTTGTAGTCTATTAAAATACAAAAATAATTAATATTAATATATACTAAGTTTGCGTTAATAATTTGATTTGTATATTATAATTTTGTATTAAAAAATAAAAAGTATTTAATTTAATAAATCTATAAAATTAGTTTACAAATAATATAGATAAAGTAAGAGTTTATTTTATAAATTTTTTATATAGTAGACTCTTAATTTTTGTATACGCAAATTATAGATTCGAGATATATACAATATATATATTAATTTTGTTATTTTTTAAAAAATCTATAATATTAGATCTCTATACAATACTTTAATTGCGCATTAATATTTATTGTATATATTAATTAAATAAAATATTATCGAAAATTATTAATATTTTTAAGCTTAACTCTATTGTATATTAAATATAGATATAGTATATTTAAATACACATATTTGCAATACTTAATTTCGAAATATTTGAAATTTTAATATTAAATTTTATTTGTTTTGTCTTTCTTTTTAATTTTTAAAAATAAAAAAATAATTTAAGTAATTTTAAAATTAATTACAACAACAAAAAATTAAATCTAGTTTTAATATAAATTAAAATTATATCTTACTTAAATTAAATATATATTAAATATACATTTGTTAATTAACACTCTAATAGAGACGTTAATTAAGATCTTAATTAATATTGTACTTTTTTTGTATATAAAATAAAGAATTCTCTTTAAATATATATAAAAATATATTGAAATATTATAATAGTTTTGTACTTTTAATACAACTACTTAATTGTATTTTTTGAAAATAATTGCAATTCTATTAACGTTAATAAAGTTCTATATATAATAAATATTAACTTAATATATAATAGATATAAAATATAAAAAAGAATTTATTTTCTTAAATTCTATAAACAATAATTTGTTAAAACTATTAAAATTTTAATTGTTTAATATATTTTGATTTTTTTGATTGTTTATAGAAGTGTTCTTGTTAATATTTTAATTACTTAATATTGTATTTAACTTAATAGTATTAATGTTGTTAAGATTCGAAGTTTATTTATATATTTAGCAGATATCTAATATATAGTAAATATAGAGTAAATCTTAATTTTATTTATTTATTGCAAAATTGCTTATTAATCTTAATTTGCAAAATTCTCAAATATAAAAGAATTCTTTTTGTCAAAAGATATAGAGACTTCGAAAATAAAAAAATTGATAGTATTATTAAAAAATATATTGCTATTAAGATTTGAATTGAATATAGACTAAACTTAAATATAATATATATATAAAATAAATAGCTAAATTGCGCAAATATAAAACTATATTAAACTTATACTATATCTAGAAATAATTTATACTATAACAAAATATAACTTTGCAATATATAAATCTTGTTTTTAAATTTAATTGATTGCGCGTTATAGATTTTATATAATTCTAAAAATACTATAGATATAGAGAATTAAATTTATGTCTAGTATATATTAAAAAGAAACAAAACTCTAAAAGTTGATTTTTAGTTAATAAAGTACTAAATAAAAAAGTTTATAGTCTATATAAACTATATATATATTAAGCTTGCATTTCGATTGCGAGCAAATATAAGTATTAATTTTTGTAATTCGATATAATTATATTAAGTATAAGCTAAGTATAGACAGAGCTTATCTTAAATAGAAATTTCTATTCGGAATAAGTTTGTGCCGGGTAGGAAATCTGTATCCGGGATAAGCTATAATCCGCAATTATATTTACAAACTAGAATTGTTTAAATTAATAAAAACTTATTTAGTATTTTATCTATAGTTTCTATATTTTAACAAAAGCAAATTTTTGTTAAATGAGTAAATTAAGTTTCTGTTGTTTGTTAATATTGTTAACAATATTAACAATTAAAATCTTAATTATTATATTAAAGATATTAAAATATTATAATACAATATATATAAAAATAATAATAATATAAATTTAAATCTAATTGTTACTAATTATAGATACAAAATACTATAGTATTAAATTCTTTTTACAAACTATATAAACTACAATAATAGATCTAAATAACTAAACTATTTTATAACTAATAGCTATTCTAATTTTGTAGTTAACTTTTATTGCAAATATTTTTTATTGCAAATATTAAGATACAACAAAATCTTATTAAATATTTAAGATATCTTCTAATTAAAAATCTAATAAACAGAATTGTTTATATTTATATATTTTCTGTATTTTTCTGTTACTGTTGTTAAATATTGTTTAATATATATTTATAGTTCTTATTATTATATCTAGAATTAATTTCGAAAATATATTATTAATATATTATTATTGTTAAAAGTTATTTGTTATATATTTGCAGTTAAAATTAAATTTTTTTTTAAATTAGACTAATCTAATATATTACTTTGTTTTTTGTATTATTTAACAAAAATTTCAAAAATATATTATTAACATATTACTTAGAAGCCCATCTATAAAGTTATATGACCGATAGATATCGGTTAGATTGCGACTAGATATCTAGATTAGATAGATAACTACTATCTATCTACTAGATAGCAGTTAGTTGTCTGCTAGAAAGCGATTCACTATTGATTAGAAATCTTTTTTAGATAACTAGAAGTTAGTTAATCGCTATATAGCAGCTATCTATTTGCTATTCAATCTATAGATGTTAATTTTGAAAATTTGAAAATTTTGGAAAAAGTTTTAAATTTCACTAAGTTCAAACGCTAGCTCGATCGAGATTTCAAGTCTTGGCATATCGAAAAACAAAATATCTAAATCGTTGATTCGTTAATACGTAAAGTCGTTAAGACATTTTTGTATTTAATTCTATTAATAAATCAAGATTTTAATCTTAAATTTAAAATTCTATAAAGTCGGGAACCCTTTAGCTTTGCGAGCATCTATACTATCTAAAATTTAATAATAGAATAATGCAATTTATCAAAATTATATACGCGCGTTAGAACCCCTTTACTAGCGCGTACGTACTAGAATAATTATAACTAATATAGAAGTACTTAGATAATTTTTCGACTTTTTTTTACTTATAATATTTCTATTTGCTATCTATCTACTATCTATCTTCTAGATTGCTATTTTAGATATCTATTAGCAGGTAGTTTATTTGAAGACAATCTGCTTTCTATCTTATATCTAGCTGCTTACTATCTTCTATTTATCTAGTAGATAGAAGATAGATCGCAACAATTTATTTTGTAGAAAATATCTATCTTCTAGATATCTTCTAGATATCTTATATCTATATTCTAAATAGTTGCTTTCTATAGTATAGCTAGCTAACATCTATCTTCTAACTATAAGCTATTTAACTATATAGATTGATCTCTAAGTATTTCTAAGCAAATTGTTTATTAAAGTAGAAATCTATTACTAATTAATAGAACTAAAAGTTGCTAATATTGTATAGATACTACGCAAAATCAAATATTTGCTAAAATTTTCTATTAATACAACAATTGTTTTTACAAATTACAACGCTACGCTTAGAATAGCTAAATAGACATCTATAAATACAATATTAATAGATAGACTAAATTTGCGTCTTGTTTGTATCTTAGATTACATTTAGCGCTTCGAGCTAAAATTTAAACACAAATTAAGAAAACAATTAACTGTTCTCGATACTCTATTCTGTCTAACAAGCAATAATAAGAAAAAAGTCTTCGAAGAAAGCAAGCTTAACGCGCTTTTTATTACGATCTTAATAAAAATTAATAACAATTTTCGCAAAAAGATTGTTACTAAGTACTTAGAGATCAATCTATATAGTTGAATAGCTTATAGTTAGAAGATAGATATTAGCTAGCTATACTATAGAAAGCAACTATTTAGAATATAGATATAAGATATCTAGAAGATATCTAGAAGATAGATATTTTTTGCAAAATAAATAGTTGCGATCTATCTTCTATCTACTAGATAAATAGAAGATAGTAAGCAGCTAGATATAAGATAGAAAGCAGATTGTCTTCAAATAAACTACCTGCTAATAGATATCTAAAATAGCAATCTAGAAGATAGATAGTAGATAGATAGCAAATAGAAATATTATAAGTAAAAAAAAGTCGAAAAATTATCTAAGTACTTTACTTCTATATTAGTTATAATTATTCTAATATATACGCGCTAGTTGAAAGAATCAATCACACGCATATAATTTTCGTAAATTGCGTTATTTTGTTATTAGAATTTTAGTAATGTAGATAATTATAGAGCTAGAGCAATCCCGAGTATATAAAACTTTAAATTTAAGGTTAAAGTTCTTAATTTATTAATAGAATTAAATACAAAAACATCTTGACAACTTCACGTATTAATAAATCAACGATTTAGATATTTTACTTTTCGACATACCAAGACTTGAAACCTCGATTGGGCTAGCGTCTAGACTTAGTAAAATTTAAAACTTTTTCAAAATTTTCAAATTTTCAAATTATTAAAATTAACATCTATAGGTTGGATAGCAGATGGATAATTGCTATATAGCGGTTAACTAACTTCTAGTTATCTAAAAAAGATTTCTAACCAATAGTAAACCGCTTTCTAGCAGACGACTAACTGCTATCTAGCAGATAAATAGAAGTTATTTATCTAATCTAGATATCTAGCCGCAATCTAACCGATATCTATCGGTTATATAACTTTATAGATAGGTCTCTAAGTATACAACTAATTTTAACTGAAAGAAAATCTGCAATATTCTGAACAAACAGATTACTATTGCTAAGAACAACGTAAAACTTTCTTTTTATCAAAAATTTAACAAATGGATTTTTTGTTCGAATAATTTTGATATAGAAGAGTATACGCGACTTTGTATTCTATAATCTGTTGTAAAGTAGTATATAACAATAGTTATTCAGAATTTGCGCGCTACTATAAATAGATTACTTTCTCTTACTATATTTGTAACTTATCTTGTTACGTTTGCAATTATTTAAAATATTATTTTAAGTATTAAACTTATTAAACGCAAAAATATAAATTGTACAAATCTTTGCAACTAATTCTTATTTCTTCGATTTATTTCTATATTATTACGATCGATTTTGTACTAATATTACTTAAAATTGTAAAGAATTACTACAATTGTTTTATATTAGTTATCTATAAATGTTCTAAGCATATTGTACTTATATTAGAAAAGAATATCTTTATTACTATATAATAAAATTATAGTTTGTTTAATTGTCTTAATATAGCAAATTAAAATCTTTTAAAAGCTATTATAAGCAATTGCAACAGAAAAATTCTATCGAAAATATAAATTGCTATATTTACTTATCTTAAAATAAAGTTGCTCTATTTTACGATATATTATTTTTAAATTAATAGTTAAAGTAAGCATATTAATCAAATTGTAGAAATTGTATTTTAATTTCTTATTATTAAACTTAAATATTCTAATCTATAATTAGATATACTTTTTAGTATTTAAAGAGACTTTAATAATTCTTTGCACAATATCGAATTTATTTTAAACAAAATAGTATATAGATTTATTTCTATTCAACTCTTAGATCTTGTAAGATTTTTTGTTACTATTATTACAATATCGAAAAACTCTATTAGAGTATTTTTTTCTACTATAAAAGTATTTCTTACAATAAAGAAGTGTCAATTTATTGCTTGTATCGAAACAATCAATATTATTGCTTTTGCTCAAGCATATAGCTTATCCCAAGTGTAGATTTCCCATTTGGGACGAGCTCATCCTAGATAGGAATTCCCATTTAAGATAAGCTTTATTTATGCTTAATCTATACTTAACATAGAGCGTACTAAATAAAACAAAGATTATAAGTTTGAAAAGACGTTCTTATTGCAAGTTGTATATATCAAATATATACTAAATCTATAATTTCGTTATTCTAAAGCTTATCTTAAGTAAAAAAATTGCATTTAGAATAAGCTTTGTTTATATAGAGTCTATATTTTACGTAAATCGTATTAAATTAAACAAGAAAATTAAAAGTTTAAAAACGCGTCAAAAGAAAATGTATACATCTAGCATATACTAAATATATATATTGATTATCTTAATACATTAAGTAATTATAATTTTGTTCGATTTCTAAAACTTAAAATAAGCTAAATATATATTTAACATAATTTATAATTGTTAAAAGAAAAACTATTATTTTAATTTTAAATATGTAATTTCGACGCGCTTATACAAGATGCAATTCAAATATAGATTTAATATTGCTATAATATATGTTAAAAATAAATAAGATCGCATAAATTGTACGTCAAGTCTTTAGCGTATTTTGTAAAATTAAAATACAATTGTCGCGTCTTTTATCTTTATTTTTTCTAATTATTTGCATTATTGTAGCATATGCTTCTAATTTTATTAACAAATTTATAACATAAATCTAGCATATTTTTTAATTTTATTGCTTTTATTATTTTAATATATACTTAATATAAGTGTTGTCGCAATTTAGTTCGCTAGCGTTAAAGTACGTTACAACAATTTTGATATAACAGACGCACAAAATTCGTCTTCTTTAAAGTATTATTATAGTAAACATAATATATGCGACGCTTTTATCTAGCATATATTAATTATACACTTAAAAATCTTTTTTTAATTTAAATTTAAATTTTGTAATTAAATGTAAACGTTCAATTATAGCACAATTCTATATTAGACATATATTAAGTTTATATTTAACATATATAAAATTTAACTAAATAGATAACAAATCTAATAAAAAAACATTTTTTATTGCAATTTAATTTATACTAAGTATTAACAATGTTTACTATTAAATTCTCAAATAATAGACGATTTATATATAGATTTGATCTAAGTTTAGCATATATTAAATATTATTAATTGCGTCAAATTCTAAAATTTAAATTGTCTTCTTTAATACAAACATATAAGTTGCATAAATTTAATTGCAATTTTATATATATTAAGCATCAATAAATATAATTATATAATAACGTTAATTAATTAAATGTATAAAATAACTTTTATTACTCTTAATCGTCAATTATTCGTATATATAATTGTAGTTTTATTTATGTTTAATATATATTAAGTTAAGATTAAAATTAAGTTACGTTATTATTAAAGAACGTATTATATTAAAGCGAATAAACAAATATTTTGATTAATTATATACAACATATACGTTAAGCATATACAATTGCAAATCTAAATACAAAAAATATTTCTTCAAATATGCGTTATTTTAAGAAAAAATATATGTCTTTTTTACACTTAATATATATCTAATTTATACTAATTTAATATTATAAAATTTTGAATTAAATTTAAAGAATAACAAGATGCAAATTATTCTACAAAGTTAAAGTATAACTTTTATATATTTTGCTCAAACTAAGCTTATGTTTTGTATAAATACAAATATATAATTAATATAATTGTTTATTAATATATTAACAATATAAAGTATATTATGTAAGCTAGATTAATATTAAACATATATTAAACTTATATAAAATAATTATTATAATCAAAGATTTGCAATTGTTTTTAACATATATTTTTATTGCAAAATAAGCTTATTTTATGCTTATTATATACTTAATTTATCTTTTATTTTTATTTTTTTTATTTTTATACTATATATATAAATGCTTATTTTGTAATTTAAGATTTTAACAACGCATTAATTACGCATAGATTTAATTAATATTAAACTTGCATTAATACAACTTTTAAAGTTACTAATTAATTATTGTTTTTTTTTTTAAATATTTATCTTTCGATTTAAAGAATGTTTGCAAAAAGCATGCTTTTAGCTTAGTTTTAAAATATGCTAAGCTTACATTAACTTACTTTTAGCGTTATATTAATACTTTAATTGAAAAACTTCTTTTTATATATTTTATTGTATTAGTTTGTACTTAATATATACTTAAACTATGCGCAAATTAATATATCTATTATAGACATCAAATTTTCAAATAGATTATTTAATTATATTTTAAATTTAATTTATATTAAGCATATATTAACATCAAAGAAGCGTAAAAAAGCGAAAAAATCTCGTAATAATAGTGCGTTTAAAATTTTAATTTTTTTTAAAGATTTATATTTTATTTATATTTAATATATGCGTAGTTAACGAAAAAAAATTGCTTGTAATAATAAGAAGTTAAATGCAATAATTAACTCTAATAGAAAAGTTTAAAACTTATATATATTATATTTATGCTTATTATATATATAGAAAAAAATTATAATACTTTTTTTAATTCGAACAAGAGCAAATTTTATTTATTAATTTATTATATTAAAACTATGCTAATTTTATGCTTAATAAATGCTTGCGTTCTAGTTAATATTTTAATAACAAAATAAAATAAAATATTATTTGCAATTTTATATTACGTTTATAATACGTTTATATTAAGTTTATGTATAGCTAGTTTTTTTTTAAATAAATTTATTTTTGTTAATAACAAAAATTAATACAATTATTTTTTTATTTATGCTAAAATTATACTAAGTTTATGCTTAACTAATGCAATTACTACGAAAACCATTGTTACATTTACAACTAAAAAAGACAAAGATTAGATTGCTTTTTATCGTATATATTATATATATACTAAGCATAAATTAGAACAAATTAACAATAAGAAGTTTTCGAAATTGTTTAATTAAATTTTAGGTTTAGCATATACTATGCATAATACTCTAATTTGTTTCGATTAATTGTATGCTTTTGATTGTATCTAATATATACAATATAGACAATTAAATATTTGTTTTTTTAACTTCGATTTAACAAAATAAATTAATATCTATTATATACTTTGCTTTTGCGTAATTGTTACAACAACTATATTTTAATAAAAAAAATCTTTTGCAAATTAATTTAAAATAAAGTATAATCTATATTTAACATAAAATCTTTCTATACTTTCTTTAATTTTAAATTAAGATTTTTTTTTTAATTACGTTTAAACACATGTTAAATTTGTATTTTGTCTACGTTTGCTATATATTTATCTTATTTACTATTTTAACTTTGTATTTATTTCTTTTATTTTAGATATTATTTTTTATAAGATAAAGTTAAACAAGCAATTATAATAGCTTGTCGTATTGTTATACTTGTTAGTTTTACAAATAATACAAATGTCTTATATATAATTTTGTCTTCAATTGTTTCTTTTTAATTTTGAATTTTCTAATAAAGTAATAAATCTTTTTTCAAATTAATGCTTAATATAAACTTAATATATGTTAGATTTATACGTAGTCTTTTAAATTTAAACAAAAATTCTTAAATTATTAATATTATACAATATTTGTAAAACGAAGATGTAAATTTATAAGCTAATTTATTTTTGTTGTTGTTTTAATTGCTTAATAGATATTGTTAATTTGCTTATAATAAAATTATATTTAAAATATTCTTTGTGTTGTTAATAATATCGAATTTCTTTAATTTAAGAACTTTTTTCGTTAGTTTTTTCTCTTTTTTTTTAGAAATTTGTTACGTTTTTGACGCATACGTTGTATGCGTTGTTCTTGCATTTAATTTTTAATTTAATATTTTAATAATATTGCTTTATATTTTTTGTTTAATTTTGATATATTATTTATAAAGTTTAAGTCTAATTTATATTTATTTGAATTAAATAACAATATACGTCGAATTAATATTTAATATTTGTTTTTTCTAAATAATGTCTTTGCATGTCGTTGTATTAAAGAGAACGTTTTAAGATTTTTATCGAACATATATTAAGTCAATATCTAACGTTTGTCTTTTTTAAATAATGTCTCTATATATTGTCGTATTAAAGAAAACATTTTAAGATCTTTATCTAATATATATTAAATCAATGTTCGACGTCTATCTTTTCTAGATAATATCTTTATATGTCGTCGTATTAAAGAAGACATTTTAGAATCTTTATTTAATATATGTCGAATCAATGTTTGACGTTTATTTTTTCTAAATAATGTCTCTATATATTGTTGTATTAAAGAAGACATTTTAGAATCTTTATCTAATATACATTGAGTTAATGCTTAACGTTTGCCTTTTCTAAATAGTGTCTTTGCATATTGTTATATTAAAGAAGACGTTTTAAAATCTTTATTTAATATATATTGAATCAATATTTAATGTCGATTTTTTATCAAATAAGTAGTTTTTAAATTGCGACTTTAAAATGTATAAAAAAATTTGTTATTAAATTTAAATGTTATATTTGTGTCAAATTTATGTTTAAAATTAAGTCTATTAAGAAAGAGTATTATATAAGAATTTTCTAAATTAAAAGAAAGATATAAATATTGTTAACAATGCTTTGCAACTCTTTAATCTTTTTTATTTATAATTTGATTAATTGTTAAGTCAAATTAAATATAAACTAATTGTATATTTTTTTTTGATTAATTGAGCGACAATACAATTGAATTTATTGCGATTGCATTAAGTAAATAAAATATTTTTTTTTGTTTTAAAATTATTCTTTTTAAATATCTTAATAGCGTATTTTCTTATTTTAGTATATAATTAGCATAAATATAGCTTAAAACAAATATAAATTTTATCTAAATATAGAAGCAAATAATAATAGCTTTTGTTTCGCGAATTTATTGTTTTAAAAGTAATTGCTTTTTTTTATATTAATATAATTGCAAATTAGCGTTTATTAATGCGAAGAAATCTTTATTTTTTTTTTATATAATTTAATAAAAATTTATTTTATTTTTTGATATTTAATTTATGTTTTAAGTTTAAAATATAATGTGTTTATACTATTTATGCGCTATAATAGTTCGTTAATAGTTTCGATTTTTTAAAGTTGATTAATAAGATAAGTTGTTAAATAATTAAAATAACGTTTTCGAAAATTATATTTAAAATATATTTAACAAAAGACTAATATATATTCGAGATATTTAAATTACTTTCGAAAGTTATTAAAATTGTAAAAATATTTTCTAAATTTTAAACAAAACATTAGTAATATTTATATAATTTTAATATATTTTAAATATATTTTAAACTTGTTTTTTGTTTATATTTATTATAAAAGTTCGCAATTCTTTGTTTTTATAATTAATATAAAAAATTTAAATAGTTTGACAAATAACTTCTTTTAATATTTTAAACATTTTAATAAACATTGTATAATAATTTTTAATAATCTTTACATTAATTTACGCGTAATAATAGACATTAATTTCTATTATAATTTGAGCGTATACTTAATATATATTGTGCATGCATTAAATTTACGATAATAATTCTTGTTTTAATCTAAGATACTATATAGATTTGTTTTGCTTTAAACTTGTTTAAATACAAAATTTATTTTAAAATATAATTAATTTATAAAGATTTTAGTTTAAGCATAAATACAATATATAACAATATATTGTTAAGAATTTTTATTAAAATAAATAATGCTTTTAATTTATTGCTTCTTTAAAGAACGCAATTAATTAAAAACAAATTCTCGCTTTATTTTTATAAATTATAAGCTAAATTTATGCAATATTTAAACTAAATATAAACTAATCTTTTAAAACTATTTTAATAAAAAACTTTTCGAATTTTTGCTTTTAAATTAATATTGTTATGCGATCTTTTATATTAAGATTATTGTGTATATAACGCAAAGCAATCTCGTTATATTTTGCGCATAAATCAAATATAATAGAAAAAATAACAAAGCGTTTTGCAAAATATTTAGCGCAAACAACGCATATATTAGATATAAACTTAGCTTACGCATTGTCAAAAACAATAAATTTTGTTGTTTAATTGTCGCAATTACGTTGTCAACAATTTTTTAAAATATTTTAATAAAATATAATAAATAACAAGCATAATTTTCGCATACAATTAGTATAAAGAATAAAAATTGTTTTTAATTAATAAAAATATAGATATTTAATTGCGTATCGTATATATTAATCTTAATTTTGTTACTTTTTTAAAAATAATTAAATTTTATATATATTTAATATATACTAAACTTGTACTAAAATAAAACTAATTATAAATAGAGCTTTTAGAAGCTAAATGTTTAATAAAGATACAATTTTTTGTGCGTTGTTGTAATTTGTAGTCTATTAAGACGCAAAAATAATTAATATTAATACATATTAAGTTTGCGTTAACGATTTGATTTGTATATTATAATTTTGTATCGAAAAGTAAAGAGCATTTAATTCGATAAATTTATAAAATTAGCTTACAAACAATATAAATAAAGTAAAAGTTTATTTTATAAATCTCTTATATAGCAAGCTTTTAATTCTTATATATGCGAATTATAGATTCGAAATACACATAACGTATATATTAATTTTGTTATTTTTTAAGAAATTTATAATATTAAATCTCTATGCGATGCTTTAATTGCGCGTTAACATTTATTATATATATTAATTAAGTAAAGTATTGTCAAAAATTATTAATATTTTTAAGCTTAACTCTATTGTATGTTAAATATATGCGTAATATATTTAGATACGCGTGTTCGCAATACTTAATTTCAAAATATTTAAAACTTTAACGTTAAACTTTGTTTGCTTTGTTTTTTTTTTAATTTTTAAAAATAAAAGAGCAATCTAAGTAATTTTGAAGTTAATTGCAACAACGAAAAATTGAATTTAATCTTAATGTAAGTCAAAATTATATTTTATTTAAGTTAAATATATATTAAATATATATTTGTTAATTAACGCTTTAATAGAGACGTTAATTAAGATCTTAATTAATATTGTGCTTTTTTTGTATATAAAATAAAGAATTTCCTTTAAATACGTATATAAATATGTTGAAATATTGTAATAATTTTGCACTTTTAATACAATTATTTAATTGCGTTCTTCAAAGATAATTGCAATCTTATTAACGTTAATAAAGTTCTATATATAATAAACATTAACTTAATATATAATAAATATAAAGCGTAAAAGAGAATCTATCTTTTTAAGTCTTATAAGCAATAATTTGTTAAAACTATTAAAATTTTAATTGTTTAATACATTTTAATTTTCTTAATTGTTTATAAAAGCATTTTTGTTAATATCTTAATTATTTAATGTTGTATTTAATTTAATAATATTAATATTATTAAAATTTAAAGTTTGCTTATATGTTTAGCGAATATTTAGTATATAATAAGCATAAAGTAAATTTTAATTTTAATTATTTATTGCGAAATCGTTTATTAATTTTAATTTGCAAAATTTTTAAACGTAAAAGAATTCTCTTTATTAAAAGATATAAAGGCTTCAAAAACAAAAAAATTAATAACACTATTAAAAGACATATTGCTATTAAGATTTAAATTAAATATAGACTAAATTTAAATATAATATATATGCAAAACAAGTAATTGAATTGCGCAAATATAAAACTATATCGAATTTATGCTACGTTTAAGAGTAATTTATACTATAACGAAATGTAATTTCGCAATACGTAAATCTTGTTTTTGAATTTAATTAATTGCGCATTATAGATCTTATACAACTTTAAAAATGTTATAGATATAAAGAATTAAATTTATGTCTAGCATGTATTAGAAAGAAACAAAATTCTAGAAATTAATTTTTAGCTAACACTAAATAAAAAGGTTTATACTTTATATAAATTATATATATATTAAGCTTGCATCTCGATTGCGAACGAAAATTGCAATTAATTTTTATTGTTCAAAATAATTATGCTAAGCATAAGCTAAGTATCGACAAAGTTTATTCCAAGTAAAAATTTCTACTTAGAATAAGTTTGTTTCAAGTGCGATTTCTGCACTCGAGATGAGTTGCAACCCTCTTTTGCTCAAATATATTTTAAATATATTTACAATAAAAAATATTAGTCTCTTTTTATAAAAGCAAAAGATTTTGCGTTTATTTGTTTGTATTGTAATTACAATATATTTTTTACTACTAAGCTAAAAAAGAAATTCTTGCAACAATTTGTCGATTCTTTTAAGATTTTTGAACAAATAGAATATCTAGCTTATTAATTGAATCTTCTATTTTATTAATATATTTATTTTATATTTTTTGTAGCACAACTGAAGTTTGCATTGTTAGATAAAAATCTCTTTAAACGTTTGCTTCTCAATTACTCGAAATTCGTATTTGTTAGAAAAGATACTAAGAAAATAAAATTCTACAAGATCGAGATAATTGTTAACAAGTGCAATTCTGTCAAACGTAATACAAAATATCTTTTTTGCTAGAAAAATTACAATGCAAAATAGAATAAGTATAGAAATCTTTTAGAAATAAAGTATACTATAGATTTGATAAAGAACTACAAAGTATTTTTTGCAAAAACAATCTTTTTTTCTAAATATTTAGAAAAGTCGAATATGTTTTTAAAGCAAAAGAAGTTATCTTCTATTAAGAAAACATTGCTTCTATTTATATTTACAAAAATAGTCGATAAAGTTTTAATATTTTATAGTTAGAAATTTGTTGTTATTATTTCTTTTAAATCTTTTGCTATTTTACAAGTATTTTCTTCTCTTGTATTACTACTATTAAAGTAGAAATTAACTATTATATTTGTTTTTAATACAAGAATTTCTTCTTTAACTGCTCTGATTAAGAAATTCTTACTTAAATAGAACACAAATATTCAAGCACTAATATAATTGTTGTCAAATATTATATTACTTTCTTGTCGATTCTTACGTCTTATTAAGAGATTGTTCTTTCGATAAAAGTTTTTCGCAAACAAGTCGAGTATAACTTATCAATTAATTGTTTTGACAAGAATATTTCTATAACACTAAAACAATATCTATCTTTTTATTGATAGTAGACTGTTATAACAGAAAAACTTCAGACAATAATTTCTTTCTATCTAAGAAAGTGTTTTGCAGATACAACTTTCTATTACGTCTATACTAGTAGTATATAGTTGTCTTCTATAGCATTAATGCAATCTAGATTCTTATATACTTGTATTATTATATTAGCAAAATTAACTTTAAATTGTTATATATATAAAAATTGCTTAAAATTATATTAACAAATATATTTTTAATTTTAATATTGTATTAAGTATAAAAATGTATTTTGTACTTGTAAAAATTCTTCTTAGTTAATTTTATATTAAATTTTACTTAATATAGTGCAATAATTGTTGGCGCAATTCAAATTGATATAAAATATTGATATAAAATATTTATAGATTTTGTTTTGTTATTGTCGATACTAAATAAGTTTTAAAACAATAATAACTTTTGTTTTTTAGTTTTATTTTGTGCAAAATTAATTAAGATATTTCGATTTTTTTTAAAATAGATAATCGAATTGTTTTCGAAGTTGTTCGAAGATATTATTATATTTTTTATTATTCGAAAGCAACGCTCTTTAGAGCTGTCGCTTATATAGTTGAATTGCTAACTATTATAGCAAAAGACGTATAAAAATAATAATTAAAAATAGTAAATAGATACAATAAAGACAAAGTAAATAATTATAAATAAGATAAAATAAAATAATAAATATATTAAGTAAATACAAAGTAAATTTTAATAGTTATATTATATTCGAAAAGATATATAATACTACAATCGATATATTAATTTTTGTTAATTAAGACGCGCTATCAAATTCGATATATTAGTTTCTATAATTTTTGCTAGCTTTTAAATAGATTCTCTATAATTCTTTTATTTAACACTATATTTCGATTTGTTGTTTTTTATTTTTTATCTAACTATCTTTTCGATTATATACAGTTTCTTATTTTTGTGTTCTATTAAAGATAGTTGTAAAATATTGTATTGCAAAGTATTGTAATTAATTTGTTCTAAATATTTTATTAAGATAATATTGTATATTTTTATATACAATAGCAATTTTAGCTTGTACGCTAGATTTTCTATCTTACAAATAATTTTAAACAAATCGATCTTCTTAGTATTGAGACTAAATTTTTTAGCAAATAGATAATATTCGATTTTCTTAATTTTACCTATTTTAATATAGATGTTGTTGTTAGACTAATCGTCGAATCGGATTTCGATTCCAACTTTTGGAATCGATTCGATTCGTCGATTCTAACCCTAGAAATCGACTCGAAACCCAAGTCGATTCCTAACATTTTGGATACGAATCGACACAACTCGAGTCGATTTTCAATTCCAATATTAGGAATCGAATCAAATTGTCAAGAAATCGAAAATGCGTTATTATGTCAAGAATTACTATTTTCAGAATCAAATTTTAAGTTTTAGCTTCTTAGACAAATTCTGTAAATTTTAAATAATTATTAATTAATGGTAGAAAATAATAATGTATTACTATAATGCATTATCTATATCTATAAGTGTTATAGATAATATTTGAAATTTTAAATATTAAAAAATTAATATTAATGCATAATTTGCATCTATAGACCTATAGATGCTATTTAAATTTTATAAATATAAAAAAATTAATATTAATGCATAATTTGCATCTATAGACCTATAGATGCTATTTAAATTTTTAAATATTAAACAAATTATATTAATGCGTAATTTGTATCTATAGTTGTTATAGATACTATTTATTATTTATTTATTTATTTAATTAAAAGTCTTGGCGATTTGACTCGATTTTTTTTAGTCGAGTTTCGATTTCAATCCTAGGAATCGACCCAAAGTGTTGATTCTAACATTAGGAATCGAATCGACTTTTCGATTCCAACTTTAGAAACCAATTCGACCCGATTCGAGTTAAGTACTCGATTCGAACTCGATGATGTGACCCGATGCAATCAGTCTAGTTGTTGTAAAAATCTAATTTGCAATACTTTGTATTGTAAAGAATAGTTATTTTTGGTTGCGCAAACTTGATTGCATTATGAATATTATTTCGAAACAATTACAATAAACTATGTTGCGATAGTATTATTGCAAAAAAATAATTAAAGAAAAATTAAAAGCTTTTGCAATATAATACAGTAAGAAGCTAAGTTCTTGTATCTAGATTATCTTTTCCGGAGAGCTTTGATTGTTGTTTCAACAGTCTAAATACTAAGACAAAATTGTGTTTGTTCTGAATTTCGCGATTGCTTTATACTAGCTGTAAGTATTGATTTTGTCGAAATACTATAATTAATCTAATCTAGTATTGGCACTATTTGGCCCGACACTATTTGGCCCGACATTATATAATCGGTCCGAATAGCTCCGATCAATATATATAGATAAGCAAAGTTTCAGCTTCTATATAGTAACTAAGCGTTCTACTATCTATTATTTTGACAGATTTTAAGCTTCTTTTATATATAAAATTCTAGATTTTAAATCGAGATATATTGCTCTATATCTTAATTTGTTCTTAAAGCTACTGCTCGGGTCTCTCTTAATATCTTTTTCTTTTTAAAGTTAAGAAATTTCTCTTTTATCGATTATATCTGAAGTAGACTATCGAGTTTTTGTATTATCTTGAAATAATAATAGATCTATTCTTTCGTATTATATAGAATAAAGAAAAATTAATTTTAAGATTCTAAAACGCAAGCAAATTTAATAAACAATATTTTTCTTAATTTTCTTCTCGAATACTAATTAAGATAACAGTTTTTGTTTAATAGTACTAAACAAGAAAAATCTATATTTAGACAATTGCAAAAACTATCAAAAATTGATATATAATTTTTCTAAAATAAATATTAAATATTTTTTTTTTTGAAAACTTAATATATTATATTAGTAATAATAGCAGTAAAAAATACTTTATATTAAATATACAAAGATAGACTTTAGCAAAAATAATGTTTGTAAAATTTACAAAATACTCGAATTTTGTAGTTTGTTAATATTGTATAGTTAATTATAGATTTTTAAGTTTATAAATACAACTTTAAAAACAATTTATGTTCTAAATATATTAGTGCAATTAAAATCTATAATAAATATAAATATTTTCTTATTGTTTTTATGTATTATTAAGCTTGCAATATCTTAAGTTTTTCTATTAAATATTAGCAAATATAGTTTTTTTTTATTTTGTTTATTGTTATCTATATATATTTTTAATTAAGCAAACTTGTAAATGCAATAAGAAATAGATATTTTTAAAATTTAGAGATTTTGCTATAAAATAGACTATATACAACAAAAAAAATCCTTAAATCGAAGACAATTCAACAATAGTAAAGATAATACAAAACAATATTGCAAATTATTGTATTACAAAAATCTAACTCTTAGAATATTTGTCGATTTAGATTGCAAAAAGCGTTATATTCTTGCTATAAATATATACTTAAAATTTTATAAAAAATATTAAAAACAATTGAAATTGTATCTATTATTAATTATTAATAATCAATTAAGTTAATTAAATTTAACAGTATAACTTTCTTCTTTTATAAGAAAAATAATTTTATTCTCTATTTATTAATATATATATTAATATTAATCTTTGTTAACAATACTTTTAATACAAAAAATATTAAAATTTTTAGCAATCTTTATTGTTTTCGACTTTGTTAATTGTTGTATTTCTTAACAATTAAATAGAAAAAGTCGATATTAAGAATTTTTTCGTTTTGTTAGACTATATATATCGGCAATTCCGGAACTCTTGTTAATAGTACTATTAGTAGCTAATAGTTAAATTAGCTAATATGTTAATATACTTGCTCTATATAATTAAACGCAAGATTAAGCTACAATTAGTAGAATTTGCAAATACGTAATTGATACGCGTTTTATTAAAATCTAATTTTGTATATTGTTAAGTTTTACAAACACAATTTACGAGCGCAATTTACAAGCGCAATTTATAAGCGCAATTTACAACTACTATATATATAACAAGAGACGTTCTTGATAATACATAACTTGCGCGTAGAAATCTTACAAATTGTTCGATTCTACTATACAAATTACTGTAATATAAACAAGTAACAAATAAAGATATAAGCAAAGTATTGCAAGAGTTTGTGCGTATCTCGAATATTAAAATTGAATTTTTGTTAAACAAGCGCTAAAACTTTTGCTACTAAATAGATTTTAAATTAGCTAATAGTTAAATTAGCAGAATTTGCAACAGATATTTTCTAAGCATCTATAGTTTTCTATAAATTGTTTCTATATTCTATATTTAATTATAATTTTGCTTGTCTTAATAAGAATGCTAACTTCGAAAATATACTAGAAGAATATTATATATAATAGACTATTAACAATATTGTAAATAATAAATTAATTCGACAATATTAACAAATTTGTTAATTATTCTAATTTTCCAAAATAGATATTGTAACTAAAGTTATTTGTAATAAGATTATAAAATATAATTTAAAGTTAAATATCTTTTAGACTTATATAAATAAATATACTAATTTTAATATTTAGATTGCATTTTTAAAACAATTGTTAAAAAAAATTTAATTTGTATTTTTGTATATATAAGTTTATCGACAATTTTGGAACTCTTGTTAATAGTACTATTAGTAACTAATAGTTAAAGTAGCAAATTAGTTAATAAGCTTGCTTTATATAATTAAGCGCAAGATTTAGTTGCAAATATTTAAGCGTTACAATATTAATAGTCTTAGCAAAAATAACAAGTTTAGCAAAATTAATAGAACTTGTATTATTTTTACAATTACTATTGAAACAACGCAACATATATATTGTTCAAAATCTTCTTATAATAGTATTAATAGTATTAAAATCTTTCGTACTATAGATATAGATCGAAATATATTCTTAATTGTCTATACTAATTCTATTGTAATTATAACTAATATATTCGATAACTTAACTTTAATTAATTTTATTATTGTAGAATTGTTAATAAAGCAAAGCTCTAAATATTTCGATAATTAAATTTAATCTAAGATTGTAAAAATTTGTATATATTCTTCTTACTATATATAGAAATCTCTAGCATAGATTGTATTAAAAATTGCGTCTTCGCATAAATTTAAAATCTATTATATTTATTTGCATTATTTACAATATTATTTGTTTTACTTATCTTATATTATATTGTATATTTTTTTCTTATTTTTAGCTTTTTCTTTTAAGCAATTTAATTGATTGTTAACTTTAATATTATAGTCTTTGTTTAACTCTTAAATTCTACTTAAGTCTTGTATTTATATTAATTTAAATTCTTTCGATTAATAATTTTTGTTGTACTAGTTAACTTGTTTACAATTTATATTAGTCTTAATAATATCAAAAAGATATTAGATATAATTTACAATATTTATATTTCTCTCTCTTAATATTGTTTGTTTGTCGAACGTCTTTTAGTTAGCGCTATTTAGAAGTTAAATATAACAAATAATTTCTACGTATCTTATTTGTCTATTTATTTGTCAAATTAGTTGTTAAGTTGTAATTATTGCGCTAAATTTAAAATGTTAGTATTCTTAATATACTTTCGACAAAATATTTGTTCAATTTAATTTTGAAAAAAAATCTATCTTAATATTGTTATTAAACTCAATTGTCTTCTATATACAAATTACAATTAGTTAATTATATCTTAGATTAAGCTAGATTAAGTCAAATTAAATTAAATTAAGTTATCTCGAAGAGTTTTGTCTATCTTTGCACTAATTTTATTTCTAGAAAATTACTAGAAACGTTATTATAATTAACTAGTATATTATATTAATTTTAAACAACTAACAAACAATTTATTCTTTTTATACAAGATACTTATTTTTGAATTGCTTTTTATTTTATTGTTTTACAAATATTATTGCAATCAATTAATATACTATATAGATATTAAATTATATTAAAGTAGTTCAAACTAAAATAAGTTTTTTCAAAGAGAATAACTTTCTTTTGCGATATTATTTCTTTTACTATTTTTTTATAAAATATACTTTATTATAGTTAGTTAATATATTTTATATATCTTAAGTTAAATTAAATTAAATTAAATCAAAATTTCTCTAAAATTTAAATCTATATTTCGAGATTTTTTTTTAAATTGTTGCTAGTACTTTGCAATATTTGTTAGCTTTTAATACTAGCAAATTTAATCTTACTTACTCTATGTTTATTAAATATTTTAATATAGATTTGTTAACTTTATTGTCGACAAATATATTTTTATTATTTAGTTTTCTATATTGTTGTAATACTATTTCGAATTTAAACTTAAAACTATTTAAATCGAACAAAAAGTTTTTTTAAGAAAAATATATTTTTGTTTTAAATTTTAGATTGCAATTTGTTTCTCAGCTTTATTGCAATTTTTTTTTTAGTTTGCGCAATTTTAATTCGATCTTTAATATACTTTAATTATTTTATAGTTTTTATATAATATTCTAGATTTCTAATATTATTAGCTTAGTATATATAATTATATAATTTGTATTATAGACTACTTATTGTCGATTTAATTTTTTTTAAATTTAATTGTAATATGCGCTTTGTAACAAAATTCCTCTAAATAGTAACAAATTATAATATATATTATTTTAATTATCTCTAGACTTAGTTTTGTAAACAAATACTTAACTAAGAAATTTGTTTTATTATATATAATCGAATACTGTTTATCGAATCGAACAACTATAACAAATTAGTTCTAAATTAATATTAACAAACTAAAATAGCTATCTTTTTTGTCTCTTTTAATATTAAAGTATTAACAACGTTCTTGTTTTATTAATATTTAAAACTACTTATTTGAACAATTATTTTTCTCTATAGTTTTTTTATTAGTTTAGATAGTCTTGCTTTTAATTTAGAATTTATTTAAGTATCAATATTTTATTTTGCCGCTTAGTCTCGGACAGCTAGTACAACTTCTACTGTAATACTAGTAGAACACAAAAACAAAAACTAGTTATCAAAATTTATTTTGTACTCTAAGTTTTTTCTATTTAATATCTAAGTATCTCTGAATTTAATCGAGCAACTTAATTAAATAAGAATATTGTTTGTATTGCAAATCAAATTGTTCAATTAAATTAATATATTTAATCGAAAGCTTAATTTGATTTGTCGAAAAAATTACAATAAATTAATATAACAAACAAGCAAAATAATTATCGAATACTTATATTTTCGAACTTAGATATTAATATTTTAAAATCTTTAATTCTATTTTATATTGCATTAATAAATTGTCTAATTTATAATATATATTTATAAACAAAAGTGTTTTAACTTGCATATTTAGAAATTAAGTTAGATATCTTTATTATAACAAATATAACAACAATATTATTTTTTATTATATATTCTATATTTTAATACAAACAAGACTTGTCTAATTTTGTTTTTAATACTTGTATTTATAATATTTTTGCTTCTATAAATAGATTTTTGTTTATATTGTTTGTTGTTATAAATTTATTTGCGTAAATTATATTTATATTAAATCTAAAACTCTTATATTAGCAATTGTTATCTATTGCTTATAAAATCTTAAGTATTTTACTATTAAAATACAATATTATTGCGTTTAAATCTTTATTTAGTTCGAGCTCTCTTTGTAGTATACTATTAATTATCTGTTTTATCGAGTTTTATTAATAAATTACAATTATACAATTAACTCGATCTTTTTAATATATTTTTTTTCGATATTTTTTTTTCGATACAAAGTTTGTTTATTTTTTTTTTCTATATTTTTCTTTTCGAATATCTTACAAATATAATTATTAGCAACAAGTATATTTTGTTTGCATTAATACTTCTAATTATAATATAGTATTTTTTAACTATATTATTTATATATTGCTCTAGTAGTATATTTAGAATTTCGAACAAACAAGTTTTTTGTAAACTGAAAACAAAATAATATAGTATTATACAAATCTTCTGTAGATATTACTAATATCTTTGTATATAGATAAGATCTAATAGTTATATATTCTCTTTTAATTTTAATAATATCTCGAATAATATTTGTTGCAAATATAGATTTAAATTCAATTTATTTACTTTATATTAATAAAAATAATTGTGCTAAGAAAGATTAAAAAAGTATTGTACAAATATACTACTGCTTAATTTTATAATTGTCGAAAATATATAATAGCAAATCTAATATAAAAATAAATAAAAAAAATAAAATACATTTTTTACAAATAATTTCAGCAAAAATTATCAAATTTACGCTAGTTTAATACAGCAACTTATATTATTTTGTGCTATAAAGAAAGTAAAATCTTGTATATCTAATTCGATTTCTAATAGCGTCAGTTTAACTATATAGTAAATATCTTTGTTTTTAATAGTGTTATTAGAAATTCAATCTAATATATTTGTTTTTAAAACAATATTTAAAATATAGTAAATTATAGAAATAAGCTTCTTATTGTTTTCGAACAATTTCTATTTACTTTATATATAGACAATACAAATAATAGTATTTTAAATCTTATAGACTACAAATCTATTTTATTTTGTTCAGATATTTCTGATTTTGTATTAATCTATTTTTTTACTGTTCGAGTTTTGTTTTTGATAAAATTTTAATCGAAATATATATTAAAACTAAATACAAACTTTTTCGAAAAATCTATTTCAGTTAATATTATATAAGCGCTTCGAAAAATAGTGTTTATATTGTAAATTTGTTAACTGTCAATAGTTTGCGAGATTTTTGCACTACTTATATATAACTACAGATTGTTTACTACTAGATTAAAAATTGTTGTAAGCTAGATAGCAAAGAGTCTGTTAACTACTAACAATTTGTTTTACAACTATTTTCTACTAGTTTGACATCTCTTAAGACTTTTAAAAATTAGATATTAATTAGACAACTATTAGATATTAATTGTTATATCAATTTGAAACTTAAAATTAATTTTATAGAGATTGGAAAATTGTTAAATAGTAGCTTTAAGTCGACTAAACAATAGCTTGAATTTTGTTTAATACTAAATTTGTTTTATTAAAATCTCTATCGAATAAAAGTTGCAATCTAATATTTATTTAATTAAAAATTAAATTGTTAATGTTTTTAATAATCTATAGATACGCATTTGCTCTACTATCTCTACTTAGTCGATATTAGCAATTATTTGTTAATTTACTTTATTAATTCTAACAAAGTTGTTAATTATTTATATATCTAAAAGTTCTTTTGCAGCTATTTCTATTTTTGCGTTGTACTCTTTTGCAGTTACAAGTAGTTTATTCTCTATATACAATATATTAGATATTGTTCTCTTTTCTCTATCTATTATTTAAGCTTTTAAGATACTTCGATAAAATAGATATTTTAATCGAAAAAATTCTAAATACTGTAGATATATTGCTTCGATATTAGTTTTAACACTAAAAAATCAAGAATTAAATTTATTAAAAACTAAATATTATTTTTATTATTCAAATATATCTCTATCAAATTAATAATCAAAAATTTGTATCTTTTCTCTTGAAAATTATACATAAAGTATTGCGCAAATCGATCTTTTATATATTTTGATTCTACTATTATAAAGTTTTTAATATTGTAAATATAGTATTAATTATATTTAAGATATATTAATTAAGTATAATTCTTATAGAAATAAGATACTTAATAAATTAATATAAATTATTTTTTAATATTATTTAAAAGATTTTAAATTAAGATTAAGAACTCTGATTTTAATTGCTTGTTTATAGATATTTATTAGTTTCTATACAAAAATCTACTAAACTAAGAATTTTATTAAGTTTGTCTACAAATTAATACAAAATTGTTTTTGCAATTAATAGATTTTAATTAATAGCTAAAAATTTCTGTGCGCAATATTATTTTGTACTCGATAAATACTAATTTTAATATTATTTATTTTATAATAGTCGAAAACTTGTTTAGTTATCGAAAAAAAACTCTATATTAATAATAAATACAATATATAAATTATATACAAGACTTCGATTAATTTAGAATAATTGTAATTTTAGACTTTAGCAAAATCTAATTAGACTAATTAATTAAAAATATTTTTAGCAAAAAAATATTCTATTAGATTGAAAAATAATATATAATTAGCTATAGTTTTAACTATATAAAAATTCAATAATATTCTAATATCTAAATTGTTACTTATATATATTTTATTTTTTCTATTAATATATTTAGATTTATTATTGTATTATATTTATACGCTATATTAGCAAAATATAGATTAATATATATATTAGAGAAATTTAGTAACTTTTTAAATTTATTTTCTGAAAATAGTTGTTTTTTCCATTTGCATCTTTCTATTAATTATATTAAAAAAAAGATTAAGTTATCTAATTCGACAATTGCTAAAAATACTTTTATTATTATTTAATACTTTTTTTTTGTTTTTTTACTAAAAACTTTATAATTGTTTTCTATCTAATTAAAGTTTTTTGCAGCTAAGATTGCGCAATTTATTAACAATTAATATATCTTTTATCTATTAACAATAATTTTATTTAGATATACAAAATCTATATAGTATTAATTTTCTACAAATATATTAATATAGACAATTTTCTTAAATATTTTTACAATTTCTCGAACTACAATATTGTTTTTACTTAATATCTAAAAAGCAACAATTATAAATAGAATTCGAAATTACAACTCTATAGTATATTTATAAAAAAGAAAAATAAAAAGAAAATTTGTACAATTAGATTTGAAAAGAGATTAAAAATAAATATAATATATAAAATTTTAAATATAGAATTATTCTATAGAAAATTGAAAATTTTAAAATATCTTAAGATACAAAGTCTTTTTACTTTTACTTAAAACAATAATAATAAGAAAACTATATAATATTCTATTCATATCTTTTTATTTTAAATATAAAAATATAATATAAGCAAGATAGAATTAAATTTAATATTAAAATAAAATATATTACAAATACTATATCGATTTTTATATTAGTTTTTTAAATAAATATTTTGCAATCTTTGTTAACAAAAGTTTAAGTATATTTGTGTTACAAAGTAATCTTTTAATAATATTTATTATTGTTAATTATATTATATTTTAAATTGTTATATTTAGATTTTAAATAAAAACAAGTTCGATAATCTATATTAATACTATAATATAAGAAATTAATATTATTAATTTGTTAAAATTTCTTTTTTTTATTAATTTTTATAAGTATTTTACAATTAAGTCTACAAATAGATTTGCTGAAAATTTCTATTATATTTTTGATATTTGTTCTATAAAATTTTAGAATTAATATAAAAAATTAATAAGTTTTCTGCGCTTAAAATACAAAAAACAATTAGAAATTATATAGAAAACTTTAAACATACAATATATATTTCTATATATTTCGAAGTTGTCGATAAAGAGAAAATAAAAAAAATATATAAAATTTGCTAAATATCTTCACAAATTTTTTGCAATTAAAATAATTAATTTTAAGTTTATTTCTAATAAGATGTAGTTGTTAAAAAAATTAAATTTTGTACTTATATTAAAATACAACTCTTTATATATAGTATTAATTGTTTTAATATATTTCTTTAATTTTGTTCTTTTTTTCTAAATAATTTCGATTTATATAAATTAGTAGTTGTCGATTCAGATTTAGTAATTGTACTTCTATAATTATATTTTTAATAAAAAATAGTTTTTAAAAATTTTGTAGAATTAAATCGAAATTTTGCGCAAATAGATAGCTAATATCTATAACAAGTTGGAAAATAATAACAATTTTATTTAATATTAAAGTATTCTTTTTGCAATTTCTATTTATAAAAATAACTTTTTTGCAATAATATTTTTGTAACAAAATTTTAATACAAAATAATTTTTTTTTAATTATTAGTTTGTTATATTAAGTATAGAATATATTTTCGAAAATAATTTTAATAAAAAAGTTTTACAAAAAAGAATATTAAAACTTTATAAAATTGTTGTTATTTATATACTTAATTATTTCGAAATATTTTTTTTTTTGCAAAAATATAGTTAACAATATAGTTTTAATAAAATCTACTAATTTATATTAATATATTTAAAACAAATATTTAATTTGTTTATTTTTTTAATTTTTGTATTGTATTGTTTTTAAAAATTGTTTCTTAATAGTTATTTGCAATATTTTTTGTATTAATTGAAAGAAAAAAATATATTAACGTAATTATTGTTTAAAAGTATTTAATTTACAAAATAAAAATTCTATAATATTAATTTTTTTACTATTGTTTGCAAAAAAATATACAAACTTTTTATAAATAATTGCAAAAAGTTTCGAGAACTATAGAATTTTTTTTAGTTATATATAATTTTTTCTAGAATTATTGAACTTTTTAAATTAGAATACAAATACTATATAAAAAGACAATAAAAAAGCTTTTTGTTAATTTATATTTATATTTTTTCTATTAATAGTAATTTTAATAAAGAAACAGACAAAAACTTTCGATATTTAGAAAATTAATAAAAAATTAAAATAGATTTTAAAAATAATAAAAATAAAAATACAAATTCGAGTTTTTTACTATTAGATAAATCGATATTTTTAAGAAAATTGCAAATAAATACTAGTTGCAAATTTTATAAAATATTATAATTAAAACTTGTCTAATAAATAATATATAATTAGTTAAATTTTCTAATAACAAAAGAATTTATAATAAATAGCTTTTTGTTCTTTTTGCTATTAACTTGTTTTCTATTACTCTTAAAATCTTTTTTGCAAAATATATATATATATTTTTCTAATAAAATACTGTTGTTAATAGTTTTAATTTGCAAGTTCTTAATTAAGTTTATAATAGAATTAATATTATTTGTTTCAAGACTTTGTACAACTATTGCTGTATCTCTATTAATAGAGAATCTGCTCTAATTAAAAATGTTTTCTAAATATATTGTAAAATAATTTAAGTCAATATCTATAGCAAATAAGATATCGAAAAGCGTTGTAAATAATATTAATTAATTTTTTAAAAATACTAAATTGTTATAACTCTATACAGATTAAAAAATAATATTTATTTTATCTATTTTACAAAATAGAATAGTTTATCGGCAATTCCGAGATCTCTGCTCAGAAAATACTAGTTGTATATATTGCTAAAATAGCTTTTTGTTAACTAATTGTCGACAAAAAGTTATATCTGCTACTCTTCTTTTATAATAGTTTTATTAAATTAATTTTAATTTAAAAAATATATTAGAATACTTTTGCAAATTTCAAACTTAATATTAAAAGCTATATACTTAGATTATATATACTTCTATTATTGTTAATTTTAACTTAAATTATATTATACTAATTTAGATTTTAAATAGATATCGATTTTTTAATTTCTAAATATATATAATCTGAAATTTTAGTTAATATTCTAGATATTTTAGTACTTAAGTACTCTATTTTGTTTAAACTGCATTAATATATTTTAATTTTATATAAATCTCGAAGCTTTATATATTTTGTTTTTTTTATATTAATTAAGAATACTTATATTTTGATCTCTAATATTAAATAATCTCGAGTTGCTCAATATAATTTAAATTTATTTTTGTATATATCTCTAAAAGTTATTAATAAGTTAGTTAATAGATAGTTCTACAATAGATCTATTTCTTAATTATATTTGTAATTACTCGATTAGTCTAATTTATATCAATTCAATTTTATTTAAAAATACTGTTTATATAATTGTACGCAGTAAATTTATATAATCTTTAGTTATATTTACTCTATATTTAATACGTATATATTAAATTAATAAATATATTAACTTATTAATAATATCTAACTTTACAATTTGTTTTATTTACTTATTTTTTTTTTTTATAAATATTATTTTGTTATAAGTTAACTTATAATATTAGCTGTTTTATTTTAACAAAAATATAACTATGTTAAGAATTTAAAAATATAAACTTAAAAATATATTTTGTTAACTTATTATAAATTTTATTATATTAATATTAAGATATTTTTTTATTGTGCAACTATCTTAATTTAGAAGCACAAACTTACTAGCAAAATCTATAAAATTTATTAGTACTTAAAGATCGAACTAAAAACAATATATATAAAATAAACTAAAATTTTATATAAAAAATACAACAAATTTTAAAAATTTAGAATTACTTTTAGTATCTAATTAATTTTTGCAAAAATACAATTGTTTATAATATAATATTTGTTGTTAAAATTGCAATAAGAAAAGAATATTTAAAAATAAATGATAAAAATAACAATTATACTAATCTTAAACAATCTATTTTGCAATTTTTTCTTTCTTTATTTCTTTAAATTTCTTAGTAAACTTGTATATTGCTTTTATTATTAAAATGCTATTGTTAACTAATTTCGAGTTTAATTGCTATTTTTTATATATAACTCTTAATATATTTTCTCTAAAATTTCGAGCAATATAGTTCTATTTTATTTTGTTTAATAATTTTTTACAAATCTTAGATTTTAGCTTTAATTCTCTTCGAAATTATTTAATTTAGCGCAATTTGTTTTTGAATTTAATTAATTAGATTGTAATATATTAGATATTAAAAAATAATTTAGATTTAATTAATAATAACAATTTTTAAAATAATTTTTTTTTTGTTTATTATTATTATAGAAACTTTTTTTAAGTTTAGATATAAAAACAAAATAATATAGATAAATTTATTTTTGTATTTTCAATATATATTCTAATTTTTAAACAGATAATTTTTAGCAAAATATATTAATTTTTTTATTACAAATCTTTTTAATTAGTTCTTTTTTTATTATAAATTTGCTTAACTTTTTTAAAACTCTCTTATATCAATCTATTAAAAATAGAAAAGAAAAAATATTTTATACAAATTAGTATACAAGTTTGTTTTTATTACTATATTGTTTCTAAACTAATTGTATATTTTGTTAGATTTTAAACAAACAATATTTTTATATTTAAGTTTTTTCGATAACAATAATTTATTTTTTAATTTTTTTTCTTTTAAGAAAAGTCGAAAAGATATACAAAAAATAATTGAAAATAGCTCGAAAATCGATAATATTTAATTAATTGAATTTAAGTTTAAAAACAAGATAAATTAAAATATAATTAAAATTATAGATATTTTAGAGAAAAAGAAAAATATAATATTATAAAAAAAAAAAAAAAAAAAAAGGATAAAAAAATATTAAGAAAAATATAATTGCAATATTAGTATCTAGTTTCTCTATTTAAGTACTTTACTAACTTAATATTTAGTTTTAAAGTTGCGTAGAAAGATTAGCTATATAAATATACAATAAACAAAATTTGAAAGTATACAATTAAATTTGTACAAATTATATCGAAAAATAGTATTGCAAAAAAGATATATATTCTCTTAAATATAAAGTAGAAAATATATTACTAACAATAATTTGTTGTATTCTTTATTGTTATCTCTAATATCAAATTAAATAGTCTCTATAGTATATTGCTTGCAAACAAGATAAATCTTAAAAAAATAAAATATATTTGTTTTTTTATTATAATTTAATTACTAACAATCTATATCTATAGACTATTATTATTTTTGCAATTGTTATCTTTTATTTATAGTTATAGAAACAATAGTAGAGTATTTAAATTAAATAAAAAGACAAATCTACTATTTTCAAATATTATTCTAAAGATATATTTATCGATATTGTCTATTTTTCTGCTAATATATCCAATAAATAATTAAATAATTGTTTGTATTAATTTAGTTTAAAGTTTTACAAGTATTAATTTATTAACAAATCTAGTTTGTTTCTTGTCTTAAAAATTAATCTCAATAATTAAGAAAAAAAAGTCTATTATTTTGTTAATCTAAAGACTCTCGATATTATTTTTCTTAATATTTATTTATTATTTAACAATTAATATATATTAATATCTAATATTATTAAAAGACTTACAATTGTTTGCAAGTCTACTATATTACTTTCTAAGAATATAGAAATTACTTATTTAAAATATTTTAATTGTTTGTTCTTATTTTTAATATTTGTTTAACTGTTAATAATATAGTTAATCTAAGAGTTTTATATTAAATCGAAGTTTGCTAAATCTTACAAATAAATCTATAAAGTAAAAAAAAGTAAAATAGTAATTAAAGAGCAAAAAATTAATTGTATTTATATTAAATTTAATATTGTAAATAAATATTATATTATTGAAATTTTTGATTTAACTTCTTAAAAAGTATTAGATAGTATAAAGATAAAGAGATTTATATATTGCTTTTAATTAATATTAATATCGAGAACTATAATTATAGCAAACTCTATAAATATTATTGTCTTTCTTAATTTGACAAAGTTATAAGCTTAAGATTTTTCAAAATATTCTTATTATAATTTTACTATAAAATTGTTTAATTAAATAAAGAAAACTACTAATAACAATAAAAATCAAAATAATTTAAAAATCAAAAAACTAGTATTGAAAGCTATGCAAATCTTTAAATTTCTAATTTTTAAAATTATAATTTGTTGTTATAATAAAAGCAAATAATTTAATAAACAATTATTAGATATATCGAAACTTTAATACAAATCTATTAAAACTATCTTTTTTAAAAAATATTAAAAAAGTCCAAAAACAATAGTTGTTAATTAACAAAAATAAATTAATAAAATACTTAAATATAAATAATAATTCTAGAATTAACAACAATATAATGCAACTTATCTTTAAAAGTATTTTAAAAATTTAATAATTCTAAAATTTAAATAGATTTTCAACAAAACATATTTGTTAAGAGTATATAGTAATTTTTTGTATTTAATATTTGCAATATTAATAGTTTTGCAATAGTAAATATATTAAACTAACAATAAAATTGTTAAAGTCTATATAGAATCGACAATTAATTATATAAAAAAAGATTGTTTTCTAATTATATTTTACTCTTAATTTGTAAAAAATTGTTTCAAAATTACAATTATAAAACAAATTTTTAAAAAGTATTTTAAAGTATTAATCTTAATTATATCGAGTTTTTCGAAAACTTATATATAACTACAGATTATTTACTACTAGATTGAAAATTGTTGTAAGCTAGATAGAAGAGTGTCTTTTAACTACTAACAATTTGTTTTACAACTATTTTCTACTAGTTTGATATCTCTTAAGACTTTTAAAAATAATTAGATATTAATTAGATAGCTATTAGATATTAATTGTTGCGTTAATTTGAAGCTTAAGATTGATTTTATAAAGATTGAAAAATTGTTAAATAGCAGCTTCAAATTAACTAAACAATAGCTTGAATTTTGTTAAATACTAAATGTGTTTTATTAAAATTCTTATTAAATAGAAGTTGCAATCTAGTATTTACTTAACTAAAAATCAAATTGTTAATTCTCTAAGCAATCTATAGATACGCACTTGCTCTATTATTTCTACTTAGTCAATATTAGCAATTATTTGTCAATTTACTTTATTGATTTTAACAAAGTTGTTGATTATTTATATATCTAAAAGCTTTTTCGCAACTATCTTTATCTTTGCGTTGTATTTTTTTGCAATTACAAATAATCTATCTTTTATATACAATATATTAGATATTGTTTTTTCTTCTCTATTTGCTAGTCGAGCTCTTAAGACATTTTAATAAAATAGATATTTTAATTAAAGAGATTTCAAACATTGCAAATACGTTACTTTAATATCAATTTTAATACTAGAAAATTCAAAATCGAATTTATTAAAAACTAGATATTATTTTTATTATTTAGATATATTTCTATTAAATTAATAATCAAAAATTTGTATCTTTTTTCTCGAAAATTATGCGTAAAGTATTGCGCAAGTCAATTTTTTATATATTTTAATTTTACTATTACAAAATCTTTAATACTATAAATATAGTATTAATTATATTTGAGATATATTAATTAAGTATAATTCTTATAGAAATAAGATATTTAACAGATTAATATAAATTATTTTTTGATACTATTTAAGAGATTTTAAATTAAAATTAAAAACTCTAATTTTAATTGTTTGTTTATAGATATTTATTAGTTTTTGCACAAAGATATATTAAACTAAGAGTTTTATTAAGTTTATTTGCAAATTAATACAAAGTTATTTTTGCAATTAATAGATTTTAATTGACAACTAAGGATTTTTGTGCGCAATATTATCTTGTATTCGATAAATATTAATTTTAATATTATTTATTTTACAATTGTCGAAAACTTGTTTAGTTATTAAAAGAAAGTTCTATATTAATAACAAATACAATATATAAATTATGCGCAAGATTTCGATTAATTTAGAATAATTGTAATTCTAGACTCTAGTAAGATCTAATCGAATTAATTAATTAAAAATATTTCTAGCAAAAAGATATTCTATTAGATTAACAAATAATATATAATTAATTATAATTTTAAAGATTCTATACAAAGATTTAGTAATATTCTAGTATCTAAATTGTTACTTATATATACTTTATCTTGTTTGTTAATATATTTAAGTTTATTATTGTATTATATTTACGCGTTATATTAGCAAGATACAAATTAATATAAGTATTAAAAAGATTTAGTAGCTTTTTAAACTTATTTTTTAAAAATAATTGTTCTCTTTGTTTGCATCTTTTTATTAACTATATTAAAAGAAAAACTAAGTTATCTAATTTAACAATTGTTAAAAGCACTTCTATTATTACTTAATTCTTTTTTTTTTTTTTTTGTTAAAAACTCTATAATTGTTTTTTGTCTAATTAAATTTTTTTGCAATTAAGATTATGCAATTTATTAACAATTAATATATTTTTTATCTATTAACAATAACTTTATTTAAATATGCAAAATCTATATAATATTAATTTTCTACAAATATATTAATATAGACGATTTTCTTAAATATCTTTACAATTTTTCAAATTACAATATTGTTTTTGCTTAATATTTAAGAAATAATAACTATAAATAAAACTTAAAATTACAACTCTATAATATACTTATAAAGAATAAAAAGAAAAAGAAAATTTGTGCAATCAAATTCGAAAAAAGACTAAGAATAAATATAATATATAGAACTTTAATTATAAAATTATTTTACAAAAAATTAAAAATTCTAAAATATCTTAAGATATAAAGTCTTTTTACTTTTACTTAAAACAATAATAATAAGAAAACTATACAACATTCTATTTATATCTTTTTATTTTAAGTATAAAATGTTATATAAGCAAAATAGAATTAAATTTAATATTAAAGCAAAATATATTACAAATACTATATTAATCTTTATATTAATTTCTTAAACAAATTTTTTGCAATCTTTGTTAACAAAAGTTTGAATATATTTGTATTGCAAAGTAATTTTTTAATAATATTTATTATTGTTAATTATATTATATTTTAAATTGTTATATTTAAATTTTAAACAAAAACAAATTCGACAATTTATATTAATACTATAATATAAAAAGTTAATATTATTAATTTATTAAAATATATTTTTAAGAAAAAAAATACAATATATATAAACAAATTTCTTTTTTTTGTTAATTTTTATAGATATTTTACAATTAAATCTACAAATAGATTTGCTAAAGACTTTCATTATATTTTCGATATTTACTTTATAAAATTTCAAAATTAATATAAAGATATTAACAAACTTTTTGCGTTTAAAATACAAGAAATAATTAAAAATTATATAGAAAATTTTAAGTATACAATATATATTTTTATATATTTCGAAGTTGTCGATAAAAAAAAAGTAAAAAAAAAAATATATAAGATTTGCTAAATATCTTAATAAGTTTTTTGCAATTAAAATAATTAATCTTAAATTTATCTTTAAAAAAATATAATTAACAATATAGTTTTAATAAGATTTATCAATTTATATTAACATATTTAGAACAAATATTTAATTTGTTTATTTTTTTAATTTTTATATTGTATTATTTTTAAAAGTTGTTTCTTAATAATTACTTGCAATATCTTTTGTATTAATTAAAGAAAAAAATATATTAATATAATTGTTGTTTAAGAATATTTAATTTATAAAATAAAAACTCTATAATATTAATTTTTTTAATATTGTTTGCAAAAAAATATACAAGTTTCTTATATATAATTGCAAAAAGTTTTAAAAGTTGCAAAATTTCTTTTAATTATATATAGTTCTTTTTAGAATTACTAGACTTCTTAAATTAAAATACAAATACTATATAAAAAAACAATAAAAGAAGTTTTTTGTTATTTTTAATTTTTAATTTTTTTATTAATAATAATTTTAATAAAAAAACAAACAATAATTTTCGATACTTAAAAAATTAATAAAAAGTAGAAGTAGACTTTAAAAATAATAGAAATAAAAATATAAATTCGAATTTCTTATTGTTAAATAAATCGATATTTTTAAGAAGATTGCAAATAGATATTAATTGCAAGTTTTGTAGAATATTGTAATTAAAACTTGTCTAATAGATAATATATAGTTAGTTAAGTTTTCTAATAATAAAAAAATCTACAATAAATAGTTTTTTATTCTTTTTATTGTTAATTTGTTTTTTATTACTTTTAGAGTCTTTTTTACAAAAAATATCTATATATTTTTCTAATAAAATGCTATTGTTAATAGTTTTGATTCGCAAGTTTTTAATTAAGCTTATAATAAAATTAATATTATTTGCTCGAAGACTTTGTGCAATTGTTGCTATATCTCTATCAATTAAAAATCTATTCTAATTAGAAATATTTTCTAAATATATTGTAAAATAATTTGAGTTAATATCTATAATAAATAGAATATCGAAAAGTATTATAAGTAATATTGATTAACTTCTTAAAAATACTAAATTGTTATAATTCTATATAAATTAAAAGATAACATTTACTTTATCTATTCTATAGAATAAAATAACTATAATATTAATTGTCGAGTTGTTGCTTTATATATTAAACAAAAAGATACAAATTGTTATAAATTGTTAAGATTGTAATTACAAGATTTAATAAAAAGACTTTTGTTAAGTAATTTTGATATCTAGCTAGCTATCTACTAGAAATATTAAAAATATATTGTTAGTCTTATCTATATAATAATGTTAAAGTACGCTTCTATATTGTATATTAAAAGAGAAAGACAATTAAGAATAATATTGCAAAAGAGAAAAAGATAATAATTAAGATAATCGCAAGAAGCACAAAAAAGATAGCAACAAAAATTGCAAAAAAAAGATAATAATAACAGCAAAGATTTCAAAAAAAATAATAATAACAATAACAAAGATTGCGAGAAAAAAGATAACAGTAATAACAAAGATTGCAAAAGAAAAGATAATATATTCTAATAGTCTTAGATCGAAATAAGATTTTATTTTAACTAAGTAAGAAGACAATTTATAAATAGAGTATAAGAGCAAATAAAGATATTTATTAAAAGTATCGAAGTCTATTTATTATTAATTTTATAGATATCTTTTGCAAACAATAACTATATCTAAATTACAATCTTTTTACTCTTCTCTATTTTTATAATTGTTATTATAAGTTTTTGCAATAAAAGAATTCTTATAAGATTCTTTGCTATATTATATTGAACAAAATATTGTTCTTTTACAATTTAATTATCTAGATTAATTGTATCTTTGTTTGTTTTCTACTTATAAAATATCTCTCGATTAAGAATAGTTATTGTATTTAGAATTGTTTTAGCAATATTTCTAACAATAGTTTTTAAATTAAATGTTTCTTTGATTTAATACTTGTAAAATTAGATAATTAAAAAAAAATTGTTGTATTGCGCTTATTTAATATATTAGTATATTATATTTTCGTTGTATAAAGTTTTCGATATATATATTTAATAGCATTTTTTATAGAAATTTAATTTGATACTTGCTATTATATAGATATTAAACAAGATCTTAAACTTGTCTTTTTTATTAAATTTCTTTATAATTATAATTTGTTTAGCAAGAATTTGCTAAATTGCAAAAACTATTATCTCTATATCTAAAAGTTTCAAAATAGTATAAATTAAAATTATTAAGATCGATTGCGCAAAAAAAATTAAATTTTTATTTTTATTTTATATAATCTATATATCGATTAGTATTTACGCAAGACTTCGACAATTAAATAAAGAGATTAAAATATTTTGCAAATAAAAATTAACTTATTAAATTACAAATTTTTTATATTAAAGCTTGCAACTTAAGAGCGCTATATAGTAGCTTCTATAATTGTAAAATAGAATTATTTAAACAAATAACAAAATACTATTTATTTAAATATAATTAATTTAATTACTTTAAATAAAAGTCGAAATCTTAAAACAATATCTTTATTTTTTTTATTTTAAAATTAAAGTAATTATTTAGTTTTAAAAAACTAAAAAATATTAAAAGAAGTTGTAGTTTACAATAGATTTGCAACAAGTTTTTTTTTTATATTTAATATTAATATTTGTTTCTATAATAACTAGTTTACTTAAAAGATCTTTCTTAAGCTTTTTATATTAAAGATACTTTTTATCTATAAATTGACAATCGAACAACAAAAACTATATAAATAAAATAGAATTTTTAATAATTTTTTTATTTTCGAACAAAATTAGCAATATATTAGTTTTTTGAATTAATATTTGCTTAAAGATTTGACACAAATATAATTTTTTAATAACAACAAAATTTCGATAATAAAATATTTATTTGTTTATAGTCTTAATTGTTACTTGCAATTTTATATTTTTGTAATTGTCTATCAATTCGAATAAATTTATGTTTTTATTTAAATTTATTGCTATTAATATATTTCTTTTTAATAAAGTTTTGTTCTATTATTGCTTTGTCAAACGCAACTATAGCAATAATATATAGTTTCGAAAGTTGTTAATTCTATTTAGTATAAATATCGCAATTAAAAGAAGATAAAAATTAGTATTTAAATATTGTATTGCTATTGTTATCTTAATCGAAAAAGACTTAATAGTATAAACTTTATTATAGATAATTGTTTTAAATTTGTTCTTTAAATTGTTATTTTATTTTAAATATACTTAATTCTTAAGACAATTAATTTTTGTCTTAGATATATTATTTTTTATTTGTTAAACTTTGAGTATCTTAGATTTGTTTCTATTTGTTTAAGTTAAATATAATAATATAACAATAGAGATACAATTGCTCTTGTTATTGTTAAACAATAAATAACTTTATATAAGATATTTATCTATAGTTTTGATTTTTTAAATCAAACTTTTACAATTAAATTGTATATTATTGTAATAAAGTTAAATCTTAAACTTGTTCGAAACAAATTGTATAATTTTAGAGATTTACTAATTTATAAGTATTAATAATACAAGAATTAAAATCGATTTTGTTTTGTATTAATAGCAAATATTAAGTATTTAACAATTGTATAGTTGTTATATATCTAGTTAGTTTACACTAGTATTTGCAAATAAATTTAAGTACTATTTTAAAATAAAAGAAAAGACTAAAACTTTTTGCAATTAATTTAAATTTAATTTATCTACAAAAGAAATTTAAAAGCAATTCAAATTTTATTAAGATTTACAATATTATTTAATATACAATTGTATATTAGATTGTCTAATTTAATCTAAAGTGCAACAACAATTGCAATTTATTGTTAAAGCACTAGCATTTTAAATATTGCTATTTTACAAATATATATAATTGTTTTATCGAAATTTTCTTAAACAATACTTAGATAAACGCACAATTACTCGATATTCTTTTGTTAATAAACAAAATTATTATAGTATTTTTGTTGTTTTTTGTAAGTTTTCAAAACTTCTTTCTTGATTTAATTCGATATAATAAAGTTTTTATTTATATATACTATTAATTTCTTATATTAATTATTCGATTTATATTTAATTAAAATAATAGAATCTTAAGTATAATTAACAACTAATATTTCTGTCGATATATTTTTTTGCGTTATCTTATTATAGACTTATATTTGTTAAAAGCAATATCTTATATTAAATATAAATATTCTATACTTTGTTATAATTGTTTGACTAACTATAAGTATAATAAGTAGATTAATATTATTATTAATTAATTTATTGTCTAAGATAAACTAATCTACTATATTATCTATAATTAGTACTTGCGACAATTGATTAATTCTAAACTTTAACTTAATAATTATATTTTTCTCAATTATTGTTTTTACTTGTTTCTCGATTATTGTTTTTACTTGTTTTTTGTTAACTTTGCTTGCAATTTTCTGCTTGTATATAAAAGTAACTAATAATATAACAAAATTAATTATAACAATATTTGCAAAAATAATAAACAATAGATTACAAGTCGAAGTGTTTGCTAAAGAATTCGATATTAATATACTTGTAAAAGAGTTTAATATTAATATATTTGCAAAAAGATTTAATACTAAAGAATTTGCTATTGTCTATTGTTGTTATAGTTGCTAGAATTTGTTATAAATATCAATTTTTAAAATATTTGTAAATTTAAACTTTTTTGTAAATCTAGTTGTTATAGACAAAGAATCTTGCAAACTCGAACAAAATAATATAGATTTTCGAAATATATTAATTTTATATACAACAAAAAATATAATTTATATAATCTTTTTTCTCTAGTACTTAAATATCTATTTTTTCTTTGTATATTTAACAAGATCTCAAATTCAAAAATATAGTTTTGCATCAAATAGTTCTTTGTCAAAAAATAAATTTCTTGTATATTTAATATTTTTGTTTTTTTATTGTAATAGAAGACAAATCTAATAATTGATAGTATTTTATTATATTATATCGACAAATAAATCTAAAAATTTGTCGAAACTCAATTTCTTTTTAGTTATTATATATTTTTTTACAATTTTTAATATATAACTTCGATCTTAAGTATTATTTACAATATAAATTTTCTATTGTTGCAATTAAATTTACTTCTTAATATAATTTTTAAAATATAATTAAAATATTAAACTTTTAATAAACTTATTTATTTTTCTAGTATTTGCAAAGCTTAAATCTTTGCTAAATTTAATAATATCTTGCTATGCTAGCAAACTATCTCGAGTTTTAATAATTTAATTTAATATTTTATTTGCAAAAGATATTAGACTTCGAGAACAAATTAGAATCAAACAAGTAAGAAGATAATCTACTACTTATTTTTGTTAAAAAGAACAATAACGTTTTAAGCAAATACAATTACTTTATTATAATTAAATAGAATTAGAATTAATATTAAGAACTAAGATAACAACATTAATTGTATAAGAGATAATAGCTTATTATTAATAGCAAGTCTAATAAATTAGATTGTGTCGTAAATAAAGCAACAAAGCTATATTCGAAAAAGTAATACTATAAAATCAAAGAATAGTAATGTTATTAGATTAAAAATGCAATAAAGATAAATAAAGCTAAAAAATAACTATATTTACAAAGTAAAGTCTTTTATCTTAGTAAATAATATCGAATTGACAAAACAAGTACTTAAGTAAGTTTTTTATTTTATTTTATCAAATTATCTAGAAACAATATAAGAAATTGTAAGTTTTTTACAAGTATATAAATAAATAATGCAAGAGCACTATATATATTGCGAAATAAAGAAATTAATATAAAGAAGAGTATAGAATACTTATTATATACTATTGCAATACTAATCTATCTATATTATTGCAAATTTCTTAGTTATAGAATATATAATTGTTTAATTAAAATATTTGCTCTTGCTTGTTTTAAAATTGAGAACAAATTATATATAATCTATCTAATTTGTTTTAGTACAAAAACGACAACTTTATATCGATTTTTACTCTAGAAAAACTTTATAATTAACTTTATTAAGTTTGCATTTACGATTCGCTCAATATATTGTCTATTAAAGATAATTAAAGTAAATTAATATTACAACAAAATTTGCAATTAATATTTAAAATATTTTGCAAATTCTTAATTCTTGTTGTTTTAAACTCTTTATTAATTCGAAAACTCTACGCAACAAAAAACAATATTTATAAATACTTTAATTATTAAAAACAAATTAATATTAAAAAAGATTTTATTAAAGAAATTAAAAGACAAAATATTAAAAACAAAAATTAATTAAACTATTAACTCGAAGACTTTATTAAATAATTCTTAAATAAATAGAAATAATAAGAATTTTCTTTGTTACAATATATTATTTTTTTCAATATTTTAAAAGTTAATAAACAAACAACTCTATCAAATATCTATTTAGCAACTTAAATAGATTATTAAAATCGAATCAATTTGTTTTTTACTTTATAATTAATATCTTATTAAAACAATTAACACAAAGTTAATAACAAAATTTTCTCGAAATTAATCTTTAGTTAATACAAAGTTAATAGCAAGATCTTTACTAAATTTAAACTTAATAATATTAATTAAAATAAAGTTGAAAACAAAGTATATATCAACTTTAATACAAATATTTTTTGTCAATTCAAAGCAATTGATAGAGCTCAAAATAAAATAATTAAATTGAAAAAAATTAATAGTAGAAAAACAATTGCTATATTTATATTACAATCTAATATAGAAACTTCTTGCTTCAAATTTTAAAAAACAATAAAACAAAATATTATATTTTTATTTAATAAAAACAAAAAACAAAGTTTTATCAAATTTAAGAAGTTATTTTTAAAAGAGCTAAATATTATAACTTGTCAATATTATTTTGTCTATTATCGACAAATTAGGATGACCCTCCTTGGAAGCTCTTAGCGATTAGGGGCTCTCGAGATCGTTGTGCGCATGTTTTGGTCCTCGGGTCCCATTAGCGAAATACGATTGACTTGGGGTCGCCCATAGTTAACCAAAAAATTTGGGGGGTAGTAAAGAATCCCTCGAACATTATTCGTGTTGCCAAGATTTACGAGCGCAATTTACGAACGCAATTTACAATCACTATGCGCACACAATTACGCAATGAAGACGTCTACGTCGACGCATAATCTTCGCGTAGAAATTTTACAAATTGTTCGATTCTATTATACAAATTACTATGGTGTAAACAAGTAACAAGTAAAGACGTAATTAAAATGCTGCGAGAGTTTGTACGCATCTTAAACATCAATAATTAAACTTTTTGTTAAGCTTTATTTGATTTTCTAAATGCAAGCTTTCAAGGGTTTCCCAAGCTAGCCTCAAGAATGTCTTGAGCTACTTGAGCTAGATTTGCAGTTTGAACTTAACAAGTCGTCTTCCCAATTTGCCAATAATCTAATTAACTTAAAGAAATATAAATCTATACAAAAAATATTTCTCGAAATAAAATCTAGTTATAAATTTTATATTATAGCTTGCAATAGAATAGCAAAATTATACAAAAATTAAAAAACAAATATCTAGCAAAAAGTAATTAAGTATTGTGCAAAATAGATTGCAATAACAAAGATTAATATTTAACAATATTATACTAATCTATATATGTATAAAAATATTCGAATCGAGCTTTTCACAAATTATATACTAAATTAAACAAAATATCTATTTTATTTTGCAATATTTGCAATAGACTTTAAAGATATTAAAACAAAGAGTCTAAAATAAATAAAATATAAATATATTATATTAATAACTTCGAAAGCTTTCGACAATCTATTAATATAATTAAATATCTATATTTAAATTCTTATTTTTCAATAACTAAATAATCTTTACAATTAAAATTATACAAATTTTTTATTTTTCAAATATATTTGTAAGTATTGTATTAATATGTACAATAAACTTTACAAATAATTCGAGTTTTTTAATTAAAATATTATTTAATATTTAAAAAGAGCAAAGCTCTTTATTGTATAAATCGAAAACAAAATTAAAATTAATATAAACAAAAATTCGAATCTTTTGTTTAATAACAAAAAATATCGTAACAAAATAACAAATAACAATAGAGAAAAACTTTAAGTAAATTGCTTGCGTTTAACTTCGATATATATATATATATATAACTTATAAGATACAATATATTATAACAATATATTTTTAACAATTGTTAATAATAGTTTCTCTAATATACTATATATAAGCTTATATTACTAAAAGTTTATATTAACAATTATAGATAAATATCTTTCTTCTCTTCTATTTGTAAAAAGAATTGTATAAACTTATTAATATAAGAAGTTTTTAACAAATATTAATATAATACTTCTAAAATTTTGTGTTTCTACAATATTGCTAGAAATCTTTAAAGAATATTTACTTGTATCTAACAAATATATACTAAAAGTTACAATTATAAAGTAAGTACTTTTTTTTTTTTTTTTTTTAGTTAATGTATATTTACTATCTTTGTTATTATTATTATTGTTTGTTATTATAATAGCAGTTAAACGCTCTTTGTTTTTATTACTTAATTCTTTAAAGACAAGTTTTAAAATCTTCTTATTTATTTCGAAACGTTAGAAAATTGTTGTTGTTGTTGTTTCTTTGTTCGCAAATATTTTTGTCTTTTTTTTTGTATCAATATTATTGCTTGTTATTTTTTTAACTTCTATTAAGTTATTTTTAAAGTTTAGACAATTGTTGTTGTTTTTTAGTAATTTTATTAGATTGTTAAAATAAGTTCTAAAAGACTACGTACAATATCTATAACTTGCAAAAAATTGCACAAGACTTATATTAGACAAAAACATTAATAATATATTTAAGTCTAAAATTATAAATAAGATATATATAACTATTAATATCTTGCTTGTTGTTTGTTAATTGCGTGTCTTTTTATTTTCGAGTCTTGTTTTTGTCTTCGATTTTATCTCTCTTTTGCGATGGATATTAAAAATAGAGAAGAAAAATACAAAACTAGAGATCGAAATAAAAAATTTAAAGAAACAGTTGCAAAAGACAAAAAGAAAGACAAAGAAAATAAAGAAGAAATTAAAGAAATTAAAGAAGAAACTAAAACAATAGAAGAAGATAGAAATTTTGCTATTAAAGAATATATTTAACTAGTTTGATTTTTTGTGTTGCTTAAGATTATTAATAGCATTCTTTCTATTTTTCTATTTTTCTTTGAATCTATTTTTCAATCGACTACAACTTGTTTCTTATTAAATTGAAATTCAATCTATATTTTGTCTTAAATATTAATTGGATTTGCAATTAATTTCAACTTATTTTCTATTTGATTAATATTCTATTGTATTTTGTCTTAAGTGTTAATTAGCTTTGCAATTGACTATAACTTGTTTCTTACTAGATTGAAATTCAATCAACATCTTGTTTAAGATATAAGATTGCTATATAGTTAATTGCAACTAGAATTTGACTAGATAAAAATCTAGCAAATATCTTTTATAGATGTTAGACTGTTGTTTAGTAAGTTAATATTTAATTTGCAACAATTAACTACTCGCTACATAGCAATTCTAAGCTCTAGATAATCAAATACTAGCTTTGTCAATTGTTTGAAGATAGCAATTTATCGATTATCTACTCTTTTGTGTCTTTTATCTGTTGAACAACGATTATCCTACGATAAGAAAATCTTACTGGTGGCCCAGTAAGAATAATATTAATAGTTAAATATATAAGTTTTATTTTTATTTTTATTTTTATTTTATTATAATTAATATTTCTATTGTTTCTATTGCAAATTCTAATATTTGTCTTGTTTTATAAATATTGTATACTAATTTCTTTCTATAGTTTTTGCAAGAGTATTTAACTTTAAATAGATATTTTTGTATATATTTTAAAAACTCGAGAAATATAAAGCAACAAATAACAATTAATATTTTTATATTTGCTAAAAATTCGAATAATAGCAAACTTCTATATAAAAATAAGTCTAATATATTAATTAATATTGTTAATATTATAGATATAAATCTAAATCTTTAATATATTATAATTGTAATTTTTTGCAAATTAATATATAGTATAATTATAGTTCATCGGCAATTCCGAGATCCCTGCTCAGAAAGTGCCTGTTGCGAAAACTGCTAATTTGGCTATTAGCTAGCCTAGGGTCCATTTAGTAGCAAAAGTCTTGGCGCTTGTTTGGCAGGGATCCAATTTTGATGTTCGAGATGTGCACGGACTCTCGCAATGCTTCGCTTACGTCTCCATTTGTTACTCGTCCACACCATAGTAATTTGTATGGCAAAATCGAACGATTCGAGAGATTTCTACGCGCGGGTCATGCGTCGACGAGGACGTCTCCATTGCGTAGTTGTGTTCTACGCATGATAGTTGTGAATTGCGTTCGTAGATTGCGCTCGTAGATTGCGCTCGTAGATTGCGCTCGTAGATAGATTGCGCTCGTCGTGGGACTTGGCAACGTGCGGGGTCAAGTCTTGGCCAAGCGCGTGTCAATTACGCGCCTGCGAATCTTGCTAATCGCAGTCCAACCCTGCGCTTGGTTATGTGGAGCGAGCACATCGACATATTAGCTAATTTGACTATTAGCCACCAATAGTACTATTAACAAGGGTTCCGGAATTGTCGATGTTGTTTAAATTCTTGTTTGTATCTAATATTAAAACAATAGTTTAAAAGTATTCTACTATATATTGTATCTTAAAACAGAAATTAAAAAGATTAACAAAAATTAAATTTATAACCAAGATTTTTCAGAAAATTTCTGTAATAGCAGAGAAGAAAATCGATACTGCTAAATCTAATATAGCAGCAGATACAGTAATAGCTATTAAAAATTTGAAAAAAAAGTAGAGATTTAATAAGTATAGTTTTTTAATTTAGTATTTAAAGATAGAGTTAATTAAACAAACTTATTGGTTTGCGCAATAATAAAGATTTTTATTAATTATATCTTTTTCTAGTACTTTTGTTTTTTTTGAGCTTCGATTTGCTTGTTCTGTATTTACGCTAATATTTGCGTTAATATAGTTTAATATAGTTTAATATAATTTAATATAATTAGAATAAATATTAACTAAATTTTTTCGAAATATTAGACTTATATTGCTTAATATAGTTGCTTTATTTTTATAATTATATTTTCTATATTTTTATTACAAGCTTCTTTTTTAAATTACTTAATATATTAATCTTAATTTTAAATTTAGAATTGCTACTATTAATTATTATTTAGGTTTTAAAATTAATAATAAGATTAAAATTTTAATAAATTAAATATTGTATTATTTCTTTTAGTAAGTCTCTAGAATTTCGAAGTTAAATTGCAAAAAATATATTTTATTTTTTTATACTCTAGTTGCGTTTTTATAGTTTAATCTGTATATTTAGAGTATTACTATACTATTATTTCTGATATTTTTTTTACAATTATTTTGCAGATTTATTTTACAAATTCTTTATTTAGTTAGTATCTAATTATTTGTTTTAATTGTAGATATAAAGAATTATATTTGCAGTATAGTCTAATCTCTAGTAACTGTAGTTTATATAATATAACTTATTTACAAAATTCTTAATTTTGAAGTCTAATAATAATAATTATATTAATTTATTAATAATTTTTAATTCTACAACTTATTTTATTTTCTTATTTTTATTTTTATTTGTAAGTATTATTTTTATATAAGTTTATTTATAGTTTTAGCTTTATTATTTTAGAAAATATATAATTATACTGCAAATTTAAAAATATAAATACAAAAAAATATTTTGTTAATTTATTCTTTATCTTATTATATTTTTGTTAAAATATTTGTTTGTTATATAAGTATTTTAACTTAGCAATATAATTCTACTAATTAGATTTTTAAAGATTATTAGTATTTAAAACTTAATTTTAAAACAGATTGTATAAAATAAACTAAAATTCTCTACAATAAATACAAACAAATACTCAAAATTAATTTTTCTTCTTCTATTTAATAAGTTTTTGCAAAAATATTATTATCTATAATATTAAAATTGTTTTCAAAGTTGCAATAAAAGAAAAATATTAACAAAACAAATTGTTCGAAATTAGTATAATTGTCCTTTCTGCTATTTATTTTTTAATATTTTTCTTTTGTTTTTTTGAGCTTTTTAGCAAGCTTGTATATTATTTTTATTATTAAAATATTATTATTAATTAATTTTAAGTTTAACTGCTATTTTTTATTTGTAATTTTTAACATATTTTCTCTAAAATTTTAATTAGCGCAGTTTTACTTTTTTTTGCTTAGTAATTTTTTACAAATCTTAGACTTTAGTTTTAAATCTCTTTAAGCTTAACTTGTTTAATATAATTGTTTTTTAAATTCGATTAATTAAATTATAATATACTAAATACTTAAAAACAATTTGTAATTTAATTAATAATAATAATATTTAATATTGTATTTTTTTAACTTAATAAGAGCTTAAGAATTTTTTTCAAATTTAAATACAAAATTAGAACAATATAAATAGATTTATTTTTGTATTTTCAAAATACGCTCTAATAAATAAGCAGATAATTTTTAACAAATTGTATTAATTCTTTTTTTACAATTTAATTCTATTAGTTTTTTTATTATTATAAATACTTTTAATTTTTTTAAAGTTTTTTTAATTTAATTAATAAAGAATATAGTTAAGAAGTTATCTTATATAAATTAATATACAAGTCTGTTTTTTTATATATTGTTTTTAAATTAACAATATATTTTATTAGATTTAAAGTATATAGTATTTCTATTTACTAAATTATTTTGCTATAATAAGTTAAATCTTAATTTTTTTTCTTTAAATAAAAATATTTAAATAAACAATACAAAATTAATAACAATTTAAAAAATAAAAATATACAAAAATTTAAACATAAACTCGATAATAAGAGAAATTTTAATTTGATAATAATTATATATACTATAAAGAAGAAAATAGATATATTAATTAAAACAAATTTGTAAAATAAAAAAAACACAAAAAAAAAAACACAAATAAAAATATAATAAAAATATTTGTAATTATTTTTTTTACTTAAATACTTTATTAAATTAATATCTAATTTTAAAGTCTTTTAAATTAATTAATTATATAAGTATTTTTTAAACAAAATTAAAAAGTATATTGCAACTTTTATATATATTATTTTTAAAAAAAACAAATTTAAGAAAAAATATATACTATTAGATATAAAGTAAAAAAGATTTCTCGATAATAGTTAACTAAATTCTTTATTGCTGTCTCTAATTAGAAATAATAGCAAAATATTTAAATAAAATAGAAAAACAAATCTATTATTTGCAAATATTGTTTTAAAAATATATTTATTAATACTATTTACTCTTTTGCTAATCTAAATAATAGCTAGATATCTGTTTATATTAATTCAATCTCTATCTTATATATAGTATTCTTATTGTATATTTTTTTTTAAATACAAATCTTAATAACTAAGACAAGAAAATCTATAAATTTGTTAATATAAAAAATCTTAATATTATTTTTCTTAATTTTTACTAATTAGTTAAGAACAAATAGATATTAATAATTGTTATTTTTAATTAATTTCGAATCTATTGCAATTTTACTATATAGTTTTTTTATAAATATAAGAGAAAATTGTTTAAAATATTATAATCTTTTAAACTTAATTTTATTTACTCTATAGTCTCTAACTATATATTATAATTAAGAGTTATATATTATACTTAAATTTACTAAATCTTACGAATAGTCTTATATAAAACAAAAAAATATCTATTATATTTATATAGAATTTGCTGCTGTTAATAGATATTATATTGTTAAAATATTAAAATTAAAATTCTAAAAAATAATAGATAATATAAAGATTAAAAATTTCAAATATTATTTTTAATTAATAGTAATATTCGAATTTATAGTTATAGCAGATTTTATAAATATTGTTGTTTTTCTCAATTTAGCAGACTCGAACTTATAAAATAATTTAGATTATTTTTATTCTAATTTTATAACAAAATTTTTTAATAAAATAAAAAATAAAATATCGACAACAATAAAGAGAAAAATATTTTAAAAACTAAAATATTAGTTTTTGAAATTATACAAATCTTTAAGATTTTGATTTTTAAAATTATAATTTGTTGTTATAATTAAAGTAAATAATACAATAAATAATTGCTATATTTTCTTAAACTCTAATGCAAATTTATTAAAAAATATTTTCTTTAAAAAGTATTAAAACAGTCTAAAAAATATAATTATTAACTAAAAAAAATATATTAAAGAATAGTTTAAACAAATTATATAGTCTAAAATTAATAATAATATAAATTAGCTTATATTTAGGAATATTTTACAAATATAATAATTTAAAAAATTAAATAGATTTTTAATAAAATATATTTGTTGCAAGTCTACAATAACTCTATTATATCTAATATTTATAATATTAATAGTTTTGCAATAGCAAATATATTAGATTAAAGACTATATATTTAAAGTTTATATAAACTTGAATACTAATTATATTAAAAAAAATTTAATTATTTTCTATTTTATATTAATAAAGAATTGTTTAAAATTGTTTACTATTAAAAAAGTTTTTCTAAAATATTTTAAAATATTTATCTTAATTATATCGAGTTTTTCTAAAATAATATTAATAATAAAATATATAAATTCTATCTTTATTTTAGTTTTTGTTTTATTATAATTATTATTTTTGCTATTTTTATTGCAAATTCTAATATTTATTCTATTTTACAAATATTATATACTAACTTTTTTTTATAATTTTTGCAAGAGTATTTAACTCTAGAAAAAGTATTCTTAAATATATTTTAAAAATTTAAGAAACTTAAAACAACAAACAATAATTAATATTTTTAAGTTTGTTAAAAAAATAAATTAAATATATTAATTAGAATTGTTAAAATACTAAAAAAAAATTAGAATTTTTAATATACTATAATAGTTATTATATACAAGCTTATATATAGTATATTTTAAATTATTTAAATTTTTGTTTATATCTAATATTAGAGTAACAAATCGAAAATTTTATACTATATATTATATATAAAAACAAAAATTAAGAATATTGTATTAAATAATTAGTTTGCAATAATTAAATTTATAACTGAGATTTTTAAAATTATAAATCTTCTTGCAATCTAGATAGTTACTATATAGATATTGTTAAAAAATTTAACAATTTAAAAAATGATTTTTATATTTATTTCTATATTTTATTTCGAATCTATAATTTTAATTCTGATTAATCTAACTTAGATTCTAATTAATTTAATTTATTGTTATTGTTTTTGTTTTTGTTTTTGTTTTATTTTTTTATTTTTATTTTCTTTGTTGTTTTGTTTGTATATAACTTTTTTTTCTTTAAAATATTAGCTGTACAATACAATTTATAATTACTTTTCGATTATTGCAATATATATTAAATTAAGAATAAAGCTTAACTTATTATTAAGAAGAAAAAATTTATATAGAAAAAAATACTAATAAAGTTCTATCGAAAACAAGAATCTAATATTTTCTGTATTAAGTTTTTAAGATTTATTTGTAATTGCAATAAATATAAAAACAAATAAAAAGAATATTTCAAAAAATCTTGTAATATTTAATTATAAAAGTACAATTAAGTTTTTAATACAATTATTAGATTAATTTAGATCAATTAAAAGTATTATATTTTTATTAATTTAAAATTGTATATAAAATTGTTATTTAATCTAGTTCTTCTTTTAATATAGATATTATTATTCTTACTTAAATTAATATATATTAATCTATCTTAATTAAAAAATAATATTTTGAATAACTATAATTAAATATAAAGCTGTAATTCTATATCTCTCTTCTTTTAATATACTTTTTGTTATATTTATTTAATTCAATGTAGACTAGTCTATATTAATTAAGAGAGAATATTTTTGCAATAGTTATAATTGTATATAAAGTTTTAATACTGCGACTTTCTTTTTTTAATTTAGTTTCTGTTATATTTGTTTAGATTAACGCAAACTAATTTGGATTAATTAACAAAATTGTGTTTTTTGTAATTTTAATCGAATATAAAGTTGTAATTCTATATATCTTTTTTTTACAACAATTTTTGCTACATTTGTCTAGTTTAATACAGACTAGTTTATATTAATTAAGAGAGAACATTTTGGCAATAGTAGTTTCTGCTATACTTGTCTAGATTAACGCAAACTAATTTAGATTAATTAACAAAATTGTGTTTTTAATAACTTTAATCGAATATAAAGCTATAATTCTATATATCTCTTCTTTTAATATATTTTCTGTTATATTTGTTTAGTTTAACGCAAACTAGTCTATGTTAATTAAAAGAGAGTATCTTTGCAATAGTAGTTCTTGCTATACTTGCTCAGATTAACGCAAATTGATTCAGATTAATTAAGAGAATTGTCTTTTCAATAAATACAATTGTATATAAAGCTAATATTTTCTTCTTAAATACAATTCTTGTTATACTTGTTTAAGTTAATACAGACTAATTTAGATTAATTAAAAGAGTTATCTTTTTAATAAATACAATTGTATATAAAGCTAATATCTTTTTTTTAAATATAATTTTTGTTATACTTGTTTAAATTAACGCAGACTAACTTAAATTAATTAAGAGAATTATCTCTTTAATAGATACAATTGTATATAAAACTAATATTTTCTTTTTAAATATAATTTTTGCTATACTTGTTTGAGTTAACGTAGACTAACTTAGATTAATTAAAAGAACTTTTTTTTTAATAAATATAATTGTATATAAAGCTAATATTTTCTTTTTAAATACAATTTTTACTATATTTATTTAGATTAATACAAACTAACGCAAACTAATACAAACTTTTTATTAAATTTATAGTAATTTAACAACAATAGTTTGTATTGTCTAATACTAATATTATACTTTTAATAGAGAGAGTTTATCTAGAATTAACTATAATATTAATATTCGACTAAATAGATTTTTTAAGAGATATTAATATATTAATCTATATATAAAGAGATAATTTAAAGTAGAGTTGTTATAAATCTTCGCAAAATAAGAAAAGAAATATAATAATATTTAAATTCTATATAGCTTGTTTATATTATATATAATAATTAATTAATAATTATTCTATAGTTGAAATTTATAAATATAATTGATTAAGTAAGTAGTTTTTTATTATAGTTGTACTTAATATCTGATAAACAATTAAAACTTTAACTTTTTATTATAATATTAGTATATATTAATATAGTCTAGAGATTTATTTCTTTAACTACATTTCTGTTTAGTAATAATATTAATCTCTCTGAAATATTTATAATAGTAAAAAACAAAACTTAAGATATTTCTCTGAAATTAATTTAGTATAATAATATTAATAACTTTGCAATACAATATATTAATTATATTTTATAAATTATATATTACAATAGATTTTCTAAGTATCTGTTGTCTTACTATATTATATATATATAGTAGACAAGATTATTAAGAGAAAAAAACAAAATACTATATTTTGTTTTTGCAATATATATAATTTAATATTAAAGAACAACAACAAACTAACGCGCTATCTAATCAAATATTAAATAATTCGAGAAACAAAGTATCGAAAAAAATTCAAATCTAAAAGGAAATAAAAAAGAATTTTGAAAAAAATTTAAAAAAAACAATTTATATTAGTTGTACAATTGTCTTCTTAAAATAAAATAATATCTAAAGATAATTAATATATTAAATATATTTAATAAAGTAATATTTGACAAAGTTCTATAATTATTTAAACTAAATTAGAATAATTATAAGTCTTCGAATACGCATATTATAAAAACTGAAAAATATTATTTTTCGATTTTACAAATAAAGAATTCTGTTAATTTTAAGCATATTATACAAATATCTAATAACAAAGCAGAAAATTGTATATTAACAAATTTACAATTTATTATATCGACTATAATAATTAAGCAATATAATTAAAAAAAAGAATAAGAAAATCTATTAACAATATAGCTTAAAAGAATAGCTATATTTGTTAATTAAAAAAAATTATACAAAAATTGTTTTTTATTTTTTCGACAATATATAGTTTCTTTTGAAATATCTAAAATTATAAATTTGCAAAATAAATATTAGATTATAAGTTTACAAAAAATATTATTAATATATCATTTTAAAATAAGAATAATAAAAGTATATAAGAATATTATAGTTTTTGCAATAACAATAAGTAATACGCACAAATAAAAATTATTTTATACAAAATTAAAAACAATAAATAGTGCAAAATAAAATTTACAATTGAAAATATAATTAGTAGTCTTATTTCTATTAAGTATATTATATACTATTAAAATATTAAGAATATAATATATTTTTTGCTTAATTATAAATCTTTTTAGAACAATCTAATATATATATCGATTTAAATTAGTACAACAAACAATATTTGTATTTATATCGAAATGTATATAGAAAATTAATAGTAGAATATACAAAACTAGCTATTAGAAGAAATTACAATTATTTTAATTCTAATAGTTATAAACAAAACTTAAATAATACAATATTATAGAGATTAGAGTTTATAATTAGTATATATAATTATTAATAAGTTAGATTAAATTATAAAACAAAATTAAATTTAATTAGATTTAGTACTAATAGACTTAATATTAATTGTAAAAATCGAAAAAGAGTATTTGCAATATTTACAAACAAAAATATATTATTAAGTTATAGAAAAGATTTTTTAATATATATTTTTAATCTGTAATAATTTTGATGTACAGACTAATTAAATATAGTATTCGAGATATTTAATAAATTCGATATAAATATATTCTGTATTAAAAGTTTTATAAAAAGATATTATTTAATTATTAAAAGAATAATAGTAAAATATAAAAAGCAAATTCTTATTACTAATAACAAAAAAACAAATACTGCAGTATTTACAGAGTTTTTTTAAACAAACAAAACTATCTTATAAAGAGATAGAAATATTGTACTTCTAAATATATTTAAAATAAATTTGTTAGACAAAAATTAAATTTAGAGAAAGATAGAAAGAAGATAGATATATATTTAATACGCAATTAAATATAGAAATACAAGTATTGCAATATTTATAAATTAATAAATCTTAATATTTTTTATTAGCTACTAAAAGATATAATTATACAATTAATTAACTAAATTGTTGTCTTAATTAACAATATTATTACAGAAATATATTTTAAACAATCTATAAAATAAAATAAAATAAATAAAAGTATAATTAAAACAGCAGAATCTATTTAATTAAATAAGTTTTTTTGTCAAATTTCTAATATAATAAACTTAAAGATATTTAAGTTGTTTAATAAAGTTAAATAATAAAGCAAAGTTAAACAAAAAACAATAGTATATTAGTTTATTTTTGCAATAATATTTCTGCTAATAGAAAAGCAAAACGCAACAATATATTGTACTTAAACAATTACAAACTTTGTTATATTTGCTTAATATATTTCTTATAACAAAAATATACTAAGTTATATAGAATATATATTGTATTAAATTAATAGCTTAAAGACAATTTTTATTAAATATTAATTATAGAATATAATGCACAATAAGAATAACAAAAATAAAATATATTTTAATATTTCTAAGTTTTATATTCTTACTTACTATATAGATTTTATTTAACTGTTTAATAGTACTTAGAACTATAATATTTTTTACAATAAAGCAATATACAAAGTTCTATTAAAGCATTTTTTTTTAAAAATAAACAAAACAGAAAAATAAAAAATACAGATATTAGATTATAATATTCGATATATTAATATTAGTACTATAAACAATATAATTTTTTATTTGCAAATTAGTTTAATATCTGTGTTAAATAAAAGATAAAAAAAGAAATTAACAAATTAATATAAAAATTAATAGATTTATTAATATAGCTTAACTTTTACAATTAAATATTGCTAAATAAATAGTATATAAATTACAACAAAAACAAAAAAATAAAAAAAATAAAAAAAATAAAAAAAATAAGAAAAAAGTTAAAAAAAATATAGTTGCAATATTAGTATTTAATTTCTTTATTTAAATACTTTATTAACTTAATATTTAATTTTAAAAATTGTGTAAAAAAATTAATTATATAAATATACAATAAATAAAATCTAAAAATATACAATTAAATTTGTGCAAATTATATTAAAAAATAGTATTATAAAGAAAAAGTATAATGTTTTAAATATAAAAGAAGAAATATATTATTAACAATAGTTTATTGTATTTTTTATTGCTATTTTTAATATTAAATTAAAAAATCTCTATAACGCGTTGTTTGCAAACAAGATAAATTTCGAAAAAATAAAATGTATTTGTTTTTTTAAATTATTTAATTACTAATAATATATATTTATAGACTATTATTATTTTTGTAATTACTATCTTTTGTTTATAATTATAAAAACAATAACAAAGTATCTAAATTAAATAGAGAAACAAATCTATTACTTGCAAATATTGCTCTAAAAATATATTTATTAATATTGTCTACTCTTCTACTAATATATCTAATAAATAATTAGATAATTGTTTGTATTAATTTAGTTTAAATTTTTATAAATATTAATTTATTAACAAATCTAATTTGTTTTTTGTTTTAAAAATTAATCTTAATAATTGAAAAAAAAGAGTTTATTATTTTGTTAATTTAAAGATTCTTAATATTATCTTTCTTAATATTTATTTAATATTTAATATTTAATATATATTAATATTTAATATTATTAAGAGACTTACAATTGTTTGCAAATCTATTGTATTGTTTTTCAAAAATACAAAAATTAATTGTTTAAAATATTTCGATTATTTATTTTTATTTTTAATATTTGTTTAATTGTTAACAATATAGTTGATCTAAAATTTGTATATTAAATTAAAATTTAATAAATTTTACAAATAAATTTGTAAAAAAAAAGAAATAAAACAATAATTAAAGAGCAAAAAATTAATTGTATTTATATTAAATTTAATATTATAAATAAATATTATATTGTTAAAATCTTTAATTTAAATTTTTAAAAAATATTAAATAATATAAAAACAAAAGAATCTAAATATTGCTTTTAATTAATATTAGTATTAAGAATTATAATTATAATAGATTTTATAAATATTATTGTTTTTCTTATTTTAACAAGATTATAAGCTTGAAATTCTCTAGAACATTTTTATTATAATTTTACTATAAAATTGTTTAATTAAATAAAAAAGACTATTAACAACAATAAAGAAAAAATTAATTTAAAAATTAAAAATTTAATATCGAAAATTGTATAAATCTTTGAATTTTTAATTTTTAAAATTATAATTTGTTGCTATAATAAAAGCAAATAATTTGATAAACAACTTGTAAATATATTAAAACTTTAACATAAATTTGTTAAAACTATTTCTTTTAAAAAATTTTAAAAAAGTCTAAAAACAATAATTGTTAATTAATAAAAATAAATTAATAAAGTATTTAAATATAAACAATAATTCTAGAATTAACAACAATACAATACAATTTATTTTCGAAAATATTTTAAAAAATTAACAATTTTAAAATTTAAATAAGTTTTTAATAAAATATATTTGTTAAAAGTATATAGTAATTTTTTGTATTTAGTATTTATAATATTAACAATTTTGCAATAAAAAATGCGCTAGACTAACAATCAAATTGTTAAAATCTATATAGAATTAACAATTAATTATATATAAAAAATTTATTTTTTAATTATATTGTATTTTTGATTTGTAAAAAATTGTTTAAAAATTACAATTATAGAACAAATTTTTAAGAAATCTTTTAAAATGTCGATCTTAATTATATTAAATTTTTCAAAAATAGTATTAATAGTTAAATATATAAGTTTTATTTTTGTTTTAATTTTTGTTTTATTATAATTAATATTTTGTTGTTTTTATTAAAAATTCTAATATCTATTTTGTTTTATAAATATTATATATTAATTTCTTTCTATAGTTTTTGCAAAAGTATTTAGTATTAAATAGATATTTTTGTATATATATTGAAAACTTAAGAAATTTAAAACAATAAACAACAATTGATATTTTTATATTTTTTAAAAATTCAAACAATAATAAGTTTTTATAAAAAAATAAATCTAATATATTAATTAATATTGCCGATATTGTAAATATAAATATAAATCTTTAATATATTACAACTGTAATTTTTTGCAAATTAATATATGATACAATTATAATTGCCTAAATTCTTAATTGCGTCTAGTATTAAAATAATAATTTAAAAATATTTTACTATATATTGTATATCGAAACAAGAATTAAAAAAATTGTATTAAATAAGCAACTAATAAAGATTAAATTTATAATCGAGATTTTTCAAAACATCTTTGCAATAGTAGAGAAAAATATCGATATTATTAAATTTAATACAACAATAGATACAACAATAGCTATTAAGAAATTAAAAAAAAATAGAGGTTGAATAAATATAATTTTCTATTTAGTATTTAAAAATAAAGTCGATTAAACAAACTTATTAGTTTGCGCAATAATAAAATTTTTTATTAATTTTTATTTTTTTTAGTATTTTAATCTTTTCTTAAGTTTCAATTTGTTTGCTCTATATTTATACTAATATTTATATTAATATAATTTAATATAGTTTAATATAACTAAAATAAACATTAACTAATTTTTTTCAAAATGTTAGATTTATATTATTTAATATAGTTGTTTTATTTTTATAATAATATTTTTTATATTTTTATTACAAGCTTTTTCTTTAAATTATTTAATATATTGATTTTAATTTTAAATCTAGAATTGTTATTATTAATTATTATTTAAATCTTAAAATTAATAATAAAATTAAAATCTTAATAAACTTATTATTATATATATATTTTTTTTAGTAAGTTTCTAGAACTTTAAAGTTAATTGCAAAGAAATTATTTTATTTCTTTATATTTTAGTTGTATTTTTATAATTTAATCTACATATTTAGAGTATTACTATATTATTATCTTTAATTTTTTTTTTACAATTATTTTGCAAACTTATTTTACAAACTTTTTACTTAATTAGTATCTAATTATTTGTTTTAATTATAAATATAAAAAACTATATTTGTAGTATGATTTAATCTTTAGTAATTTTAATTTATATAATATAATTTGTTTACAAAAATTTTAATTTTAAAGTCTAGTAATAATAATTGTATTAACCTACTAATAATTTTTGATTCTACAATTTATTTTACTTTTTTATTTTTACTTTTATTTGCAAATATTATTTTTATATAAATTTATTTATAATTTTAACTTTATTATTTTTAAAAATATATAATTATATTGCAAATTTAAAAATATAAATATCAAAAAATATCTTTTTAACTTATTCTTTATTTTATTATATTTTTGTTAAGATATTTGTTTGTTGTATAAGTATTTTAACTTAACAATATAATTTTATTAATTAAATCTTTAAAGATTATTAGTATTCGAAACTCGATTTCAAAATAAATTGTATAAAATAAATTAGAATTTTCTATAACAAATACAAACAAATACTAAAAATCAAAAATTATTCTTTCTATCTAATAAGTTTTTGCAAAAATATTATTATTTATAATATTAAAATTGTTTTTAAAGTTGCAACAAAAGAAAAATATCAAAAAATAAATAGTCAAAAAAAACAATTATATTAATTTTAAACAATTAATTTTATTAATATTTTTCTTCTTTGTTTCTTTAAGTTTTCTAATAAGCTTATAAATTGTTTTTACTATTAAAGTGCTATTGTTAATTAGTTTCGAATTTAGTTTCTATTTTTTATACGTAGTTTTTAATATACTTTCTCTAAAACTTCGAACAACGCAATTTTATCTCAATTTGCTTAATAATTTTCTACAAATCCTAGATTTTAATTTTAAGTTTTTTCGAATTTAATTTGTTTAATATAATTGTTTTTCAAATTTAATTAATAAAGTTGCAATATACTAAATATCTAAAAACAACTTGTAATTTAATTAATAACAACAATATTTAATATTGTATTTTTTTAACTTAACAAAAGTTTAAAGATTTTTTTCGAATTTAAATACAAAATTAGAACAATATAGATAGATTAATTTTTGTATTTTTAAAACACGCTCTAATAGACAAACAAATAATTTTTAACAAATTGTATTAATTCTTTTTTTACAATTCGATTCTATTATTTTTTTTTATTACAAATCTTTTCGATTGTTTTAAATTTTTTTAAATTTAATTAACAAAGAATACAATTAAACTATGTAGTTAGATTTTCGAATATTTCGACAGTTTAACAATTGTTATACTACAGTAGAGCAACAATAGAAACGCAATCGATCTCTAATTAAATATCAATTAAACAGCAATTAAAATACTGTTTTTTTCTAGAATATACAATTTTTAGACAATTGAATTACAATTGTATTACAATTGCGTTACAATTAACTTACAATTAAGTTACAATTATATTATAATTATATCTAAATATCTTGGAAAATACTTAATTTTAGTTTGTTAAAAAGCAATAAACTAATAGTTGAATAGCAGTTTAACTATTGATTAAATTGCTGTTAGATATATTAACAATTATTAATTGCTACAAAATTGTAGAAGATTTTGCAACAATTAACAGCTAAAAATTAGATTAATAGATAGAAAATCGATTGAGCAACAATTAAAAAATAGAATTATATTTAATATTTTTAGCTAACAACTATAAGTATTATTGTTGTTAAACTTTTGTTGCAAAAAATTTTCTATTATTATTGCAAAAGTTTTTTTTGTTATATATTTATAGTTTCTTTTAGATATACTAATTTGTCGCAAAAATCTTCTATATTATTTGTAGTCTTGCTATTTACTTGCTTATATAGTACTTAAAGTCTTCTATTATATTGTTTTTTATAGATATACTATATTTCAATTATATTTTAACATATATTAATTTGTATTTTCTATTGTTTGTTAATCTAATTTGTAGAGAGTATTAATAATATATATATTGTTCGAGATAAAAGCAAGAAGTTTGTAAATATATTGTATAAAAACTTGTTAATATACAAAGCGATTTAGAACAAAATTGTACAAAAAATTGTACAAATTTTTATTATTCTTATATATCTGCTATATAATGTTTATTGTAACAAAAATATACTTTAAACAATAATATAAACACAAGAAGTACTAATTTAGACAACTTTTTTTAATTTTAATTATTATATAGTTTTCTATATTATATATATATCGATTGTTATTTCTAATAAATATTAGTTTAACTATAATTATAAAAAATATATCTAGAATATTAATTTATTAATAAAGATAATTTTGTGATATTATTTAAAGCGCTTAAAATTTAGATCGACAACTTGCTTGTTATAGTTTTATATATAAATATTTAGTAATTTCTAAATAAAGAGATACTAAAATAAAAAATTTAAAAAATTTAATATTGTATCTATAGTAAACATATCGAAGAGTCTAAAATTAATTAAAAACAATTAAATTTATTAATATAAATTATTGCAAATTATTATATAAATTTTATTTATATTCTTGTCGATTGTTTGTTTGTTTAATAATAGAATTTTTTTATTAACAATAAACAATATTTTTTAAGCAGTATTAAAATCTTTATTAATTTCGAATATATCTCTCAAAATTTAGCAAAATCAAAATATGTAAACTAATTTATAATATTTTGCGCAAAAAGATAATTTATAAGATTCGATAGTACTATATAATTTGTTATAGTTTTAAAAAAACTAAAAAATATATTAGTTAATACAGATTTATCTAAATATTATTTATATATATTTTATCTTATATATTAGAATATTTATATTTATAACTGTAATATATTTGCGCATTATATTAACAATATAAAAATTAATATATATATTTGATAATATAAGAAATTTCTAAAATTTATTATTTTTAAATTTACAATCTTTTTTCTTTTTAGTATTTGCAAAAAGCTTCGATAATTGTATATATTCTTAAAATAATAAAATAATATTTTTAGAATTCTCGAATTTACTATTAACAGTTTTAGAAAATTTATTTTTTAAAATTTAATTCTTTTTATTTGTTTTGTTAGTATTGTTTATATTATTGTTATTGCTGCAAAAAAAAAAAAAAAAAAAAAAAAATTTGTAAATTGTTTTGTAGAATCTATAATATACTAAATAAAAGTCTAATATATTTGTCGACTTGCTACTATTATATAATATTGATTTTTGCTATTGTATTAAAAATCTTAATAATTTTATATATATTAATATTATTTTTAAATATAAGTCTAAAAAATTTCTATATATAATTTATATTAAATCAAATATCTATAGTATAAGAATACAAAATAAAAAAAATTAATAGAAAAACTTGTTTAAATTTTAACAGAAATTAAAATTAAATATAAAATAAAAAAAATTGTATACAAAATTAATCTAAAAAAAAACAAAAATACAAAAATATTTTAATATAGAATTAATTTTTTTTTTGCTAAATATTGTAGTAATTAACAAACTTTAAAAAATTCTATTTAACTCTTATTACTTAGAATAAGATATATTGTAAATTCGAAACAATATTAGATTAAATAAAAGAATTAGATACTAAATTATTAAAATATTGATTTTAATTTTAATTTTTTGCAGATAGACTGTTTTTTTCTTATTAATTAAGTTTTTTGTATACTTTTTTTGATTAATAGTTTTTTTAATAATATTTTTTATTGTTAACAATATTAAATTCTAAATCTTTTTATTTCTTTTTAAAGTAACAGTAGATTTAACAATCTATTTGCACAAAATAATAAAAAAATTCTGTATTATATATCTGTTATAATATATTGTTAAACAAAATTATTTTAGAAATACAAACAAATATAATTTTTCTATTAATAGTAAAATCGATTTCTCTATTTAATTTTTTTATAGATTTGAAAATAAATTTTATTATATTTTTAATTTTAATTTTGTAAAGTTCTAATATAAAAATAAAGATATTTGCTATTTTATATTATTTCTTGTAAGTTAAAGCAACAAATATAAGATAAAATATTTTAAAAAAACAATAGTTATTTTAATAAATTTCAAAATTGTCTATAAAAAATAAAAATAAAAAAACAAAATTTGTTAAAGATTTCGATTTTTTTTTGGCAATTATAATAATTTATTTTAAGTTTATCTCGAGTTTAATAAAATTAATATACAGATTAAACAAAAAAAAATTTATATTTGAGATATATCAAATATAGTTTTTTTCAATAAATATAGAATTCTTGTTCTTTTTATTAAAATTTCTATTAATATAAATGCAAAGATATTTGTTAATCGAAATAAGAAATATACTAAGTTTGTAATTTTTAATAATAAAAAGTTTGTTGTTCTTAAAAATTCGATTTTTATTAAAATTTTTAAAAAAAATATATATTATCTATAACAATATGAAACTCGAGAATTATTTTATTTTGGTTTTTAAGCTTAATACTTTTCTCTCTATATTTTCTATTAATAAAAATAATATAATTATACTAATATCTGGAATTTGTATCTAATCTAATTTTCAAAATATTTTTAGAGATAGATCTAATAGAAGAATCTTAAAATTTTAAATATTAAAACTTAATAGATTTGTCGATTTAATATATTATATCGAAGTATATTTTAACTTGCAATTTAATAATAAATAGAATTGTTTATATAAAATTAAAAAACTTATATTAGTATTACTATATTAAATATTTAATTTGTTTTTTTATTGTCGACTCTTTAGTTTTTCGACAAAAAAAGATAATTTCTCTATTGTAATTTTAATTGCTTTTTGTATTAATTGCAAAAAAAATATATATTGTTAAATCTAACGCTTTAATATATTAAGCTTTCTTGAAAAAATATATATAGAATTGTTAATTTCGATAAAAATATTATTTTTTGCAAAAAATTTTAATATTTAAAGAATCTTTCTAAGTCTAATATAATTAATTCGAAAATTATTTAATTTCTCGAACTATAAATTAAACGTCAAATAAAATAGTAATAATATAATATTTTATCTTTTTTGTTTTTCTACAATCTTTTCTTTCGAATTGTTCGATAATATAGATAAAATAGTCTTAATAAATAGGTAATATAATAAAAAGCAGAAATAAGAATTTATAATAGAGATAGATACTATAGAAGATTTTTTTTTGTTTTTGTTTTTGTTTTTTAGATTTTTTATATATTAATATAGAATAAAATTCTGAATTTTTTAAAAAATATTATAATTATTACTCTAAATTAATTAGCAAGTGTTTAAAATACAAGATTATATTTATTAGAAAAAGTTTTAGCAACTTAATTTTAATTTTAATTTTCAATTTTAATTTTATTTCTAATAGTATATTTATTTTCGATAAAATTTTTTGCTTTATTTCTGTTAATAGATTTCTATTAATATATATTAAATTCTTTTTATTATTGCTAATTTTTATTATTTCTAAATCTTGCACGCTATTATATTTTGTTATATTTTTATTTTTATTGCTATTGCAAAAAGCTTTTTCTTTAGTTATTTTATTGTTAAAACTGCTATTGCTAAAAATTTCTTTTTTAGTTATATTAGTATCTTAATTGTTGCTACAAGAGATTTCTAATTTGTAAAAAAATCTAAATATTTAATAAGTAAAATTTTTTGTATAGTTTTTTGTATAATCTTTTTCTAAATTGTTTGTTAATTTTTTTGCAAAATAAGTTTTTTTTTTATTGTTTTGTATTATAGATATCTTATTAAAAGAGTTAATTCGATAAAAAGAATTATAAATTGTAGAAGAATTAACAAATAAAATAATATAAAAAAACAAATAATTATCGAATTAAAAAGTATTAAAAACAAAAATAGAATTGTCTGTAATATATATAAGTTTTATTAATATATTAATATAGCAACAATATAGTATTCGAGAGACTATAATAATAACTTTAATTTTTAGCAGTTAATAATAATTAAAAGAATAAATAAGATTGTCGATCTTATAAAGAAAATTGCAATAACTAAAAATTACTTTTTATTGTATTAATCTATTAAAGTTATTAATTTATTAATCTAGTTAAACTAATATATATAATCTAAATTGTAGCTTTCAGAAACTTTATACTAATATCTGTAAATAACTTTGTCTATATAGTTATTGCAAATAATAATTAATTAGTTTTCTTAAATTATTTTTTTCTCTTTTTTAGTATATAATTTACTTCTGTCGAAAGCTTCAACTATTATTATATACTATATATATCTTTTTATATAGTATCTGCAATAGATATATTGCAGAAATTTTTTGCAATTTTAAGTTAAAAAAGTAATTAAATTAAATTAGTAACTATTATATTGTATATAACAATAGCAAATACTTATTTCGATCTCTTTTGTCTATTAAATATCTATCTTTTTTTTTAATATAATTTTTTTGATAACTGTTTCTATTTCTAGTATATTAGAAATTTTATTTAATACAAAGACAATATCTTTTAGTTAAATTAATTTCGATTTTTATTAAATTAAATTTTTAATATTAATAATTGTATTTAAGTTTTTAATTTCTAAATTTTTAAATATTAAGCAATTAAATAAAGCTATTATCTTTAAAATAGTTTTGTTTATAATTTGATAAAACTCTGTATTTAAGAAGATATTATATAGATAATATTTAAAAATATAAATAATTGCTACAAAACTATTTATTGATCGAAATTAATAAATATATTAATTTTTAATTAAGATGTTGTAGTATAATTTTAAAAAATATATTTATTAATATAGAGATTGCAAATTTAGTTTAATTAAATTAAGACTATATATAGAAACTAGAATCATTTTTGCAATTAGATTTTTTATAAAGATCTAAATAACTTGTTTTTATTTAGTTTCTATTTAATACAAAATAAAAAGAAATTTTTTAATATTAACAAGTTAAAGAAATATATATATATAAAGTACAATTTTAGAAAATTAACAAAAACATTTGTTTTTTCTTAATTACAAACAATCTATAAAATAAAATATTAATAAAATATTTGTTAAAGATTTTAGAATACAATTTTGTTAAAAATTTTATATAGTATTAAAATATATTAAAATCTTTTGTAGTATCTATATTAAAAATCTTTTGAAACAAAAAATATTTATTTAATTACAAAGATTGCGCAATAGTATTTATATTTTTGATACTTTTTTTAGTATTTTTTTAATATAATTAGTCGAGTTTCTAGTATTAGTTTTGTCGAGCACAATTTATTAAATTATTCTATGTAGTAGTTGTTGTTAATAGAAACTATTTTAATATTATTAATTTTAAACTTAACTGTTTTATTAATTGCTAATAATTAATTTTACAATATAAATATAATTAACTTTCAAATTATATTAAGAGTAATTTTTTTCTTTTTTAATCTCTCGAAAACAAAAGTAAGCAACTTTTCGATAAATATATTCTTAAGTTATTAATATTTGATCTTTTTATTTAATAAATAATTGCAATAGATAAATACAATTTAAATTTTTAATAAATAATTGCTAATTACTCTTCTAATTTAAAAAGAAATTATTAATAAATAAGTACAACAAATTATATATTGCTTTTATATCTAATAGATACAATAATTTTTCTAAATATTACTTTAGCGTAAACTATATACTTAGTAATTAACAATACTAGAAATAATATATAATTAAATAACAAAATAATTGTTTAATAAAAAATACAAGTTAATAGTTAATTTAACTTTTATTTCTTTTAAAATCGAAAAAGTTTATTAGAATTTGTTATCAGAATATTCAATAAACAATTTTTTTTTAATATTGTCTAAATTGTTAGATATTAGAATTTCAATAATTAGAATATTAAATAAAGTAGAAAATTATTATAAAATATAATTGCTATACAATACTAAAGACTTTAAGAACTGTATTTTGTTAATAGCAACAATATTAAAACAATAGAACAAATTGTTTAATTATTTAATATTGAGTTTAACAAATACTTAATTTGCAATTATATAAATTTAGTTATTTTTTAATTGTTATTTCTATTAAATCTTAGATTTGTAACAATATATCTATATAGTAAAACTAAATATTATAATAGTATTTGTTTGCTTTTTGTAACTGTCGAAGATTTTATAGTTTTTAATTAAATACTTATTAATACTTAATTTATTTGCTATTAATCTATATTGTCGAGTATTTTTGTAATACTTTTTTATATCGAATTAATCTAATACAATTAAATAAATTTGCTTAATTTATTAATTAATAAGAGTTTTAAATATAAGTATTAGAGTTAATCGAATTATTAATTGTAATTTGTACTATATAATATTAAAAGATTTTTGCTTTATTATCTATATATATATTAGTTTAGTATAGTAACAATATTTAGTATTGCTAAAAACTTTATTATTAGTTTAACAATACAAAAGATTTAGAACAGATTATAGCTACAAAGAACTTTTTTTAATAAAAAGTTTTTTGCAATATAAAATAGATTAAGATTTTAACAAAAATAAAGTTTTTAACAAAATAATTTATCTATAGCAAATAAATTATAATAATTTAAGTTTTATTAAAATTTATTATATTTGTTAGAATACAATCTCGAATAGTAGAATTTAGTAAAAATTTGTATATTGTTTTAATTGTAATAAATTGTCAGAAATATATAATTTAATTTAATACTATTTCTAAAATTTAATAGACAATTGTTTCAAATTTGCGCTATATAATTTGTAGTAGAAAACAATTTATTTTTAAGTTATCTTTTTAATAGTTTTTATTGTTAATAAATTGCTACTATTTGTTAAACTCGATTGCGTAAACTTTGTTGAAAAATTAAAAAATAAAATAGTTTTAATTTATTTTAATAGCTACTATTTTAAATTAAGACTAAGATTCTATATTAGCAATATAATAAAGATTTTGTATTATTTACTTAATTTGTTTCTTAACTTGCAATTATTTAATTATTTTTATAGAAAAAAAAATTAATTAATTAATATACTTAAAAACAATAATTAATATTAAATTTATAACTATTGTACTTTAATTGCATTTATTGCGCGTTAATAAGTTGCTAAAAAAATTTAATAGTTAAATTAAAATTGTTGTTTTTAACAATAAATAATATAGAAAACATTGGCAATTCCGGAATCTCTGCTTAGAAAGTGTCTGTTGCGAATTTTGCTAATTTAACTATTAGTTGACTTAGAATTTGTTTAGCAGCAAAAGTCTTGACACTTGTTTAACAAGAGTTTAATATTGATATTCGAAATGCGCACAAACTCTTGCAATACTTTGCTTACGTCTTTATTTGTTACTTGTCTACATTATAGTAATTTGTATAGTAGAATCAAACAATTTGTAAGATTTCTACGCGCAAGTTATATATTATTAAGAATGTCTCTCGTTGTATATATAGTAATTGTAGATTGCGCTTGTAGATTGCGTTTGTAAATTGCGTTTGTAAATTGTGTTTATAAATCGCGTTTGTAAGACTTAACAATATACAAGATTAGATCTTAACAAAGCGAGTATCAATAACGCGTCTACAAATTTTGCTAGTTGTAGCTCAATTTTGCGCTTGATTATATAAAGCAAGTATATCGACATATTAGCTAATTTGACTATTAGTTACTAATAGTACTATTAACAAGAGTTTCGAAATTGCCAATAAACTTTTTATTATCGAATATTATTATAGTTTTATTAACAACTATATTAAGATTTTTCTAAGAAAACTATAAATTGTTTTTAAATAAAAATAAGTTTGTAATAATCTTGTTTAAATTATATATTTTAAAAATAATTGCAAAACTATTTGTTAATTTGTTTTAGATTTCGACAATATAATAACAAACTAAACTTAGAAAAACAAATTAAATAACTTAAATTGTTTTTTGAAAAATTTAGTTTTTTGTAATATCGATTTTTTAGTTATATATGCAGAAATTAGATAGTATTTAATATGTTTAACAAAAATTTAAAACTAATTGTTAATAATTATATCTATTAATTTTTTTTTTAAAAAAGATTTTTAGAGTTTTTTATATTGTTTTTTCGAAATTTGTAGAACAACAAAGCTAGATAATTTATTTGCTATTAGTTACTTAGAGGTTAATCTATATAGTTAAATAGCTTATAGTTAGAAGATAGATGTTAGCTAGCTATACTATAGAAAGCAACTATTTAGAATATAGATATAAGATATCTAGAAGATATCTAGAAGATATCTAGAAGATAGATATTTTCTGCAAAATAAATTGCTGCGATTTATCTTCTATCTACTAGATAAATAGAAGATAGTAAGCAGCTAAATATAAGATAGAAAGCAGATTGTCTTCAAATAAATTACTTGCTAATAGATATCTAAAATAGCAATCTAGAAGATAGATAGTAGATAGATAGCAAATAGAAATATTATAAGTAAAAAAAAGTTGAAAAATTATCTAAGTACTTCTATATTAGTTATAATTATTCTAGTACGTACGCGCTAGTAGAGAGGGTCTAACGCGCGTATATAATTTTAATAAATTGTATTATTCTATTATTAAATTTTAGATAGCGTAGATGCTCGCGAAGCTAGAGGGTTTCCAACTTTATAGAACTTTAAATTTAAGATTAAAATCTTAATTTATTAATAGAATTAAATACAAAAACGTCTTAACGACTTCACGTATTAACGAATCAACGATTTAGATATTTTGCTTTTCGACATGTCAAGACTTGAAATCTCGATCGAACTAGCGTTTGAACTTAGTGAAATTTAAAACTTTTTTCAAAATCTTCAAATTTTCAAAATTAACATCTATAGATTGGATAGCAAATAGATAGCTGCTATATAGCGATTGACTAACTTCTAGTTATCTAAAAAAGATTTCTAATCAATAGTAAATCGCTTTCTAGCAGACAACTAACTGCTATCTAGTAGATAGATAGTAGTTATCTATTTAATCTAGATATTTAGTCGCAATCTAACCAATATCTATCGGTCATATAACTCTATAGATGGGCTTCTAAGTATTTTAACTTTTTGAATATTTGTTTTTAGAGAATTTATTGTTGCTTGATAATTTGTTAACAATAAAACAAGTTTCTATTAAAATAATACTTATTTTATATTAACACAAAATATTTTTGTTATTTGTTTCTTTCTAAGCAAATCAAATCTATTTTTCGATATATTTTTTAATATTAACAAAATTTAGAATTTTTTGCAGTTTCTTAAAGTAGTACTATACAATAGCTAGATTACAAATATCAATTAATTAATAGATTATATTAAAGATATTTAAGAATATATAAGATATAAATTTGTGCTGCAAAAAACTATTAATATTATAGATTTTGCAAAAAACTTTTGTTAAATTTACTATAAATTAAAAGTAAAATCTTTTGTACAATAATTTAAATAATAGATAGACAAAAATAAGAATTTTTTAATACAAAAAATAATTTTTTTTTGCAAAGCACTCTAAGTTGTTAAAATAGCTTAGTATATAGATTAGTATATTTGAGATTTAGAGTAAAGAAATTTGAGTTCTAAACTACTTATTTTAAAAGTTTTTATATTAATTTAATAATAAAAATCTCTATCTACTCTAATAAGTTGTAATAGTTGCAACAAATATATATAGAGATTATAATTTGTACTTTTCAAAATTTAAAACAAGTTATTATCAAAAAAATAAAATACAAATAATTAAGAAAATTATAATATTAAGAGTAAAAAAACTATAATAAATATAAAGATAATAGATCGAAACTTAATATTGCAATAAATAATATAAATAAATTTACTAATTTTAAATAAGAAGCTTTTAAATAAGAAGCTATCAAAAAAATTTATTATATTATTTGTCTATTTTACTCTTTTAATTTATAAATAATTTAAAAAATCTTCTATATATAACAAATTTAACTAAAATAATATATCTATACAATATCTATATTGTACTAAGATCTTCGACTACAGTATTTAAATATTTTCTCTTAAACTTTTTTAATTTTTTTTAGATATTAGAAATCTATATATTAAAATATCGAAAATCTAAATTTATTATACTTGTTTGTTTTTTTTTGTCCATAAAATCTTCTTATTTTATATTTATATTTTTTCTATTTTTATTAAAAGTTCTAAGTAGTTTTAATATTTTTCTATATTTTTTGCATTTGTTTCGAGCTTAGTAAAATAAATTGTAAAAAACTTCTATTGCAAAAGACTTATATTGCAAAAGACTTGTACTGCAAAAAACTTGTATTATAAAAAACTTATATTGCAAAAGACTTCGACGCAAAAAACTTTTATATATATAAATATTTCGAAGTCTTCTGAAAAGAAACACAATTAATTGTATATATTATTAGATTATTAGATATTTTTAATATTAAGATTTAAATTGAAACAAACAATATTGTCGATATATTTTGTCTAACGCAACTTTTTTTTTTGTTATATTGCGTCTGTTATTTTAATCTTGTTTTATATTAACAATAAAAAAGAGAGAGCTAATCTAAAAAAAAGATTAAAAAATTAAAGAAAAAAATTAAGAACAAAAAGAGAAAAATAACAAATTTAACAACAAAATTAAAAAAATAAAAATAGTAAAATATTTTCGAAATACTAATAGACAAATAGATTGAATTATAGTCTAACATTACTATATTAGTAGAAGGAAATCAAATATAGTAGTTTGTTCTTACAATATTAATAATACAAAATAATTTTGTCGATATTTTAAAAGAAGCAAAATCGGAATAAAATTATTTTTGTCAATAATAATATCAATTTCTTATTTATAGATTATTTATATTGTTCTAATATAGAATTGTTAACTACAATATTGCTTGCTAGATAAATTACTTAAATCTTAAATAGAATAGAATACTAAATACTACAGTTTTTGTACTAATAAAAATAGTTAATTAAGTTAGAATAGTACTGCGCAAAAAGTTTTTTTTAAAGACTATTTAAGATATTATTAAAATAATATAGTACTATATCTGATTATATACTAAGTACAACTAATTTGAAATTATTAAAAAATAAATTAGTATTAATAGTTTCAAATTATAGACAACAACAAAAGAGAGATTTTAATAGAGATTTTAATAATAATACTAAGAACTTGTTTTTAAGTTATAAAGTTTTTAAAAGATAAACTGTAAATAATTTATTTATTTCTATAACAATAGTTATTTAATAATAAAATTAGATTAATATACTTACTATTAAACAGAATATATAGCTGCAAAAAATTTTAGATAAAAAAACTTTGTCTAATTTTACTAACAAACAAACTGCAATATTAAAAACTTCTATTTAATTTCTAATTAAAAAAACTATTTTGAAAATTTCTATAGTAGTTAAAGTTTTTAAAACAGTTAAAGTAGTTAAAATGTTTAAAATATCTAAAGTATTTAAAGTTTTTATTAACAATATTTAGAAAGTTGTTAATAACAATAACAAAATTTCGAAAAAGACTTTTTTAATACTAAATATTTTTTAATTTATACAGAACTATAAATAGATTAATAATAAGAAAAAGAGAGATTTAATAATAAAATATATATATATTAGTAAGAATAAAGATAGTCAGACAAAAACAAAAATATTTCAAAAAATATATTGTAGTTTAGTATTAGAGTTTTCTGTAATTTTTCGAAATTTGAAGTCTTTTCTATTGTTTTGTTTCTTAATACTTGAAAAAAAAATTTATATATCGAAGTTTACTATAAAAACTAATAGCGTAAAGCAATTTATAGCAAAGAATAGAATTGCAAAAAATAGAATTGCAAAGTTTGTTATTGCAAAATTTGTTATTGCAAAGTTTGCTATTGCAAAGTCTGCTAACGCAAAATCTATTGTTATAAAATATACTATATAAAAGTTTTTTGCAATAACTGTTTAATTGTTAAATAACTTTTACAATAATATTATATTTAATACAAAGAATCTATTTTGCAATTAAACAACTTTTATATTTATTTTAATATCTAATAGTTACAATATTAGTTAGAGTTAAAGCAATAAAAATTTCCAAAATAAAATAATATAAATAGATACAATTATTGTTTTTGAAAGTAAAATTTTTAATAGATTTAATACTATAGTTTATCGATATTATTTTATATGTTTTAATAGAAATAATAAGAACAAATCTATTTGTACTATTTTTTCTAATTTTAGAATAAACAATTCTTTCTATTTAAAAATAACAAAAAATATAAAGAAAAACTTAAAGTAATAAAAAACTAATATTCTAAAAATAACAACTAAATTTTTGCAAATCTAAATTTTTTTAGACAGACAAATTAATTTGTTATCGAGATTATATATTTATCAAAAATTTAATAACAAATTGTTCAAACAATTTTAACTAGAAAAGATATTTTTGTTTAAATTATATATTGTTAATTTTGACAATATAAATCGAAAAGAGCGCAAATTTCTTTGCTATAAATTAAATATATTTTATTGTAATATTAATTAATCTTATTTTGTAAATTTCTTTATTTAGCTAATAATTCTGCAATATTTAATAAATTTAACAAAGACTTTATTAAAAAACTCTGTTTTTATAAAGTATATAAGAAATTATTTGCTTAATATTTACAATAGTTTATATAACAAGAATAATTTTTGCAATTAAAATATAAATTAATATTTAAAATATATAATATTATATTAAACTTAAAGCAAAAAGAAGATTTCTATAAATTTTAATTCTAATTTCGATATCTTTTTAACTGATAACAATATAACAGATAGCAAGAATTAGTAATAGCAAATATATATATATATAGTAACTACAATATCTACACAAAATATATAGTATTATATAATATATAGTTAGATATTCTGTAAAAAACTTTCTTAATTTTTTGATACAATATAGTATATTATAGCGCTCTATTTCTTTTTGCGAAAACTTCAGCAATAACTTTATTTGTTTTATTATACTTTTAACTGCAATAGTAATTTAATATATATAATTTAGAACTATATATTAATATTTTATATAGTATTCTGAAAAATATTTTTTTGCTATTGTTTTTTGTTGTTGCTTTCTGTCAAAGCTTTCTGTTGTTATTTTGTGTCAAAGCTTTTATCGAAGTCTTTTGCAAAGATATTTCTCTTCGATTAATCAATTGTTATTTAGTTGACTCTTCTTATTAATTAACTGTTATACAACAGGAAGTAGATTAATTAATTGTTAATTAATTGTTATTTAATCGACTCTTTTTATTAATCAATTATTATTTAACGGAGAGTAGATTGATTAACTGTTATTTAATTGACGCTTCTTGTTAATTAACTGTTATTTAACAAAGAGTAAATTAATTAATTGTTATTTAATCGACTCTTCTTGTTAATTAATTGTTGTTTAATTGACGTTTCTTCTTAATTAATTGCTATTTAACAGAGAGTAAATTAATTAATTGTTATTTAATTAAGTCTTCTTTTTAATTAATTGCTATTCAACAGAGAGTAGATTAATCAACTGTTATTTAATCGAGTTTTTTTCTTAATTAATCGCTATTCAATCTACTTGTTGTTGTATAACAGACTTTTTATCGATCAAAAAGCAGTTTTTCAATAGATATTCAATCTAGAATTGTAATTTAACTAGTGTTTAATCGGAGAACAATTGTTGTACAATCGACATTTTGTTTCTTAGAGAGTTTAGAACAAAAGATTATTTTATACAAATTAGTACACAAGTTTATCTTCTTTGTTATATTGCTTTTAAATTAACAATATATTTTATTAGATTCAAAACGCACAATATCTTTATTTACTAAATTATTTTGTTACAATAAATTAAGATTTAAATTTTTTTTAAACAAAAGTATTTAAACAAACAATACAAGATTAATAACAATTTAAGAAACTAGAATACACAAAAATTTAAAATCAAGTTTAACAATAAGAGAGACTTTAATTCTATAGTAATTCTATATATTATAAAAAAGAAAGTAAATATATTAATCGAAACAAATTTGCAAAAAAAAAGAGAAAAATATATATATATATATATATATATAATTAAAATATTTGTAATTATCTCTTCTACTTAAACGTTTTATTAAATTGATATCTAGTTTTAAAGTCTTTTAAATTAGTTAACTATATAAGTAATCTTTAGACAAAATCAAGAAGTATATTGCAACTTTTGTATATATTGTTTTTAAAAAAAAAAGTATTATTAAATATAAAGTAAAGAAAATTTCTTAATAGTAATTAGCTAAATTCTTTGTTGCTATCTCTAATACTATATTAAATAGTCTCTGTAATATATTGTTCGCAAATAAAATAAATCTTGAAAAAATAAAATATATTAGTGCTCTTTAATTACTTAATTACTAACAATATATATCTATAGATTATTCTTATTCTTACAATTGTTGTTTTTTGTTTATAACTATAAAAACAATAGCAAAGAATTTAAATCAAATAAAGAGACAAATCTATTACTCGCAAATATTGCTCTAAAAATATATTTATTAATATTATTTGCTTTTCTATTAATTTAAGCAATAATTAGATGTCTATTTATATTAACTTAATTTTTATCTTATATATTGTATTTTTGTTATATATTTTCTTTTAAACACAAATCTTAATAATTAAAACAAAAAAGTTTATAGATCTGTTAATATAAAGAATCTTAATATTATTATTATCGATTTTTACTAATTAATTAAGAATAAATAGATATTAACAATTGTTATTCTTAATTAATTTTAAATTTATTGCAATCTTATTATATAGCTTCTTACAAATACAAAAGAAATTGTTCAAAATACTACAATTTTTTTAATTCGATTTTATCTATTGTATAGTCTTTAATTATATATTACAATTGAAAATTATATATTGTATTTAAGTTTATTAAGTCTTACAAATAATTTTATATAAAATAAAAGAATATTTATTGTATTTATGTAAATTTTGTTGTTGTTAATAGATATTAAATTGTTAAGATATTAAAATTAAAACTCTAAAAAATAATAAATAATACAAAAATAAGAAATCTAAATATTATTTTTAATTAATAGTAATATTCGAATCTATAGTTATAGCAAATTTTACAAATATTATTGTCTTTCTTAATCTAACAAGCTTAAACTTATAAAATTATTTAAATTATTTTTATTTTAATTTTATAACAAAATCTTTTAATTAAATAAAGAATAAAGTATTAACAACAACAAAGAAAAAATTAAAAATTAAAATACTAGTTTTCGAAGTTGTGCAAATCTTTAAATCTTTAATTTTTAAAAATTATAATTTGTTGCTATAATTAAAGCAAATAATACAATAAACAGTTGTTATATCTTCTCAAACTTTAACGCAAATCTATTAAAAAATATAGTTGTTAACTAGAAAAAATATATTAAAAAACAACTTAAACAAATATATATAGTCTAGAATTAACAACAATACAAATTGATTTATATTTAAAAATATTTTACAAGTATAACAATTTCAAAAATTAAATAGATTTTTAACAAAGTATATTTGTTGCAAGTTTGCAAGAATTTTATTATATTTAATATTTATAATATTAATAATCTTGCAATAGCTAATATACTAAATTAAAAACTATATATTTAAAGTTTGTAGAAACTTAAATACTAATTGTATTAAAGAAAATTAATTTTTAATTATTTTCTATTTTATATTAATAAAAAATTGTTTAAAGTTGTTTATTATTAGAAAAGTTTTTTTAAAGTATTTTAAAATATTTATCTTAATTATATTAAACTTTTCTAAAATAATATCAATAATAAAATATATAAGTTTTATCTTTATTTTAGCTCTTACTTTATTATAATTGTTATTTTTGTTATTTTTATTGCAAATTTTAATATTTGCTCTATTTTACAAATATTATATACTAATTTCTTTTTATAGTTTTTGCAAAAGTATTTAATTCTAGAGAAAGCATTCTTAAATATATTTAGAAAATTTGAAAAACTTAAAATAATAAACAACAATTAATGTTTTTAAGTTTGTTAAAAAAAACAAATTAAATATATTAATTAAAATTGTTAAAATTTTTAAATTTTTTTTTAATATATTATAATAATTATTATATACAAGTTTGTATATAGCGTATTTTGAATTGCTTAAATCTTTATTTGTATTTAATATTAAAATAACAAGTTAAAAATCTTATACTATATACTATATACAAAAACAAGAATTAAAAATATTGCGCTAAATAATTAATTTGCAATAATTAAAATTATAATTAAAATTTTTAAAATTGTAAATCTTTTTACAATTTAGATAGCTATTGTATAAATATTGTTAAAAAAATTAACAATTTATAAAGTTATTTTTGTATTTATTTTTGTATTTTATTTCGAACTTGTATTTTTAATCTTAATTAATTTAATTTAAATTCTAATTAACTTAATTTATTGCTATTGCTATTGCTATTGTTTTACTTTTTTACTTTTTTATTTTTATTCTTTTTGTTGTTTTGCTTGTATATAACTTTTCTTTTTTCGAAATGTTAATTGCACAATATAATCTCTAGTTTCTTTTTAATTATTGCAATGCGTATTAAATTAAAAACAAAACTTATCTTATTATCAAAAAAAAATTAAACAAAAAAAAATACTAATAAAACTTTATTAAAAGCAAGAGTCTAGTACTCTTTATATTAAACTTTTAAAGCTTATTTGTAGTTGCAATAGATATAAAGACCAAAAAAAAATTTAAAAAGTCTTGTAATATTTAATTATAAGAATACAATTAAGTTTTCGATACAATTGCTAGATTAATTTAAATTAATTAAAAGTATTATATTTTTATTAATTCGAGATTGTATATAAAGTTGTTATTTAATATAATTCTTCTTTTAATACAAGTACTATTATTTTAATCTAAATTAATATATTTTAATTTATTTTAATTAAAAGACAATATCTTTAGTAGCTATAGTTAAATATAAAGTTCTAATTTTATATCTCTTTTCTTTTAACGCAATTCTTGTTATACTTGTTTAAATTAGCGCAAATTAACTTAGATTAATTAATAAAATTGTGTTTTTAGTAGTTTTAATCAAATATAAAGTTGTAATTCTATATCTTTCTTCTTTTAATATATTTTTTGTTATATTTGTTTAAGTTAACGCAAACTAGTTTAGATTAATTAACAAAATTGTATCTCTAGTAACTATAATTAAATATAAAGTTGTAATTTTATATCTTTTTTCTCTTAATACAATTCTTGCTATGTTTGTTTAATTTAACGCAAACTAATTTATATTAATTAAGAGAGAACATTTTTGCAATAGTTATAGTTGCATATAAAGTTGTAATATTATAACTCTCTTTTTTTAATACAATTCTTGTTATGCTTGTTTAAATTAACAAAAACTAATTTAGATTAATTAACAAAATTATATTTTTAATACTTTTAATCAAATATAAAGTTGTAATTCTATATATTGTTTCTCTTAATACATTTTCTATTATATTTGTCTAGTTTGACGCAAACTAGTTTATATTAATTAAGAGAGAGCATCTTTGCGATAGTAGTTCTTGTTATATTTGTTCAAATTAACGCAAACTAAATTAAATTAATTAAATTAATTATTTTTTCGATAAATACACTTGTATATAAAGCTAATATCTTCTTTTTAAATACAATTCTTGCTATATTTGTCTAGATTAACGCAAATTAATTTAAATTAGTTAAAGGAATTATTTTTTCGATAGATACAATTGTATATAAAGCTAATATCTTCTTCTTAAATACAATTTTTGTTATATTTGTTCAAATTAACGCAAATTAATTTAAATTAAATATAAGAGTTATCTTTTTAATAAATATAATTGTATATAAAACTAATTTTTTTTTAAATATAATTTTTTCTATATTTTTTTAAATTAACGCAAATTAATTTAAATTAATTAAGAGAATTATCTTTTTAATAAATACAATTGTATATAAAACTAATATCTTCTTCTTGAATATAATTTTTGTTATACTTGTTTAGATTAACGCAAACTAATTTAAATTAATTAAAAGAGTTATCTCTTTAATAAATATAATTATATATAAAGCTATTTTTTTTTTAAATACAATTTTTATTATATTTGTTTAAGTTAACGCAAATAAATTCAAATTAATTAAAAGAGTTATCTCTTCAATAGATACAATTGTATATAAAGCTAATATTTTCTTTTTAAACGTAATTCTTACTATGCTCAAATTAACGCAAATTAATCTAAATTAATTAAGAGAGTTATCTCTTTAATAGATACGATTGTATATAAAACTAATATTTTCTTTTTAGATACAATTTTTGTTATATTTGTTTAAATTAATACAAATTAATACAAATTAATACAAACTCTTTATTAAGTTTGCAATAATTTAATAACAATAGTTTGTATTATCTAATACTAATATTATTTTTAATAAAAAGAATTTATCTATATCGATAATTTCGAAATTTTTGTTAATAGTACTATTAGTAACTAATAGTTAAATTAGCTAATATGTTGATATATTTGCTTTATATAATTAAGCGCAAAATTAAATTGCAAGTAGTAGAATTTGCAAATATATAATTAATATATATTTTTTTAAAATTTAATTTTATATATTGTTAAATTCTATAAATATAATCTATAAATGTAATTTATAAACACAATTTACAAACGTCATCTACAACTATTATATATACAATAAAAGATATTTTCGATAGTATATAATTTACGCGTAGAAATTTTACAAATTGTTGAATTTTGCTATACAAATTACTATAATATAACAAGTAATAATAGAAATATAAGAAAAGTATTGCAAGAGTTTGTATATATTTTAAATATTAAAATTAAATTTCTATTAAACAAGTATTAAGACTTTTGTTGCTAAATAGATTCTAAATTAATTAATAATTAAATTAGTAAAATTTGCAACAAATATTTTCTAAACAAAGATTTCGAAATTGTCGATATAGAATTAATTATAATATTAAAATTTAACTAAATAGTTTTAAGTTCTTTAAATAATACTAGTATATTAATCTATATATAAAGAAATAATTCGAAATAGAGTTAATATAAATTTTCGCAAAATAAAAAAATAAATATATTAATATTTAAATTCTATATAGTTTGCTTATATTATATATAATAACTAATCGATAAATTACTTTATAGTTAAAACTTATAAATATAATTAATTAAATAATCTTTTGTTATAGTTGTATTTAATTTTTGATAAACAATTAAAACTTTAACTTTTTATTATAATATTAATATATATTAATATAGTCTAAAAATCTATTTTTTTAACTATATTTTTATCTAGTAGTAATATTAATTTTTCTAAAATATCTATAATAGTAAAAGACGAGATTTAAGATACTTCTCTAAAATTAATTTAGTATAATAATATTAATAATTTCTTAATATAATATATTAATTATATTTTATAAATTATATATTACAACAAGTTTTTAAGTATTTGTTGTTTTACTATATTATATATATATAACAAACAAAATTACTAAGAAGAGAAAACAAAATACTATATCTTGTTTTTGCAATATATGTAATTTGATATTAAAAAACAACAATAAACTAACGTATTATTTAATTAAATACTAGATAATTTAAGAAACAAAATATTAAAAAGAATCTAAATTTAAAAAGAATTTAAAAAAAAAATTAAAAAAAAAATTAAAAGAGAAAAATTTATATTAATTGTGCAATTGTTTTTTTAAAATAAAACAATATTTAAAAAAGATTAATATATTAAATATATTTAATAAAGTAATATTTAACAAGGTTCTACAATTATTTAAACTAGATTAAAATAATTATAAGTCTTCGAATATATATATTATAAAAATTAAAAAATATTACTTTTCGATTTTACAAATAATATTTTTTGTTAATTCTAAATATATTATACGAATATTTAATAATAGAGTAGAGAATTGTATATTAATAAATTTACAATTTATTATATTAATTATAATAATTAAGCAATACAATTAAGAGAAAAGAGTAAAAGAATTTATTAATAATATAGTTCGAAAAAGTAGTTATATTTGTTAATTTAAAAAAATTACGCAAAAATTGATTTTTATTTTTTCGACAATATATAGTCTTTTTTGAGATATCTAAAATTATAAATTTGCAAAATAAATATTAGACTACAAGTTTATAAAGAATATTATTAATATATTGTTTTAAAATAAAAATAATAAAAATATATAAAAATATTACAATTTTTGCAACAACAATAAGTAATATATATAAATAAAAATTATTTTGTACAAAATTAAAAATAATAAATAATTTAAAATAGAATTTATAATCGAAAATACAATTAATAATTTTATTTTTGTTAAATATATTATATATTATCGAAATATTAAAAATATAATATATTTTTTGTTTAATTACAAATCTTTTTAAAATACTTTAATATATATATTAATCTAAATTAATATAACAAACAATATTTGTATTTATATCGAAATATATATAGAAAATTGATAATAAAATATACAAAATTAACTACTAGAAAAAGTTATAATTATTTCAACTTTAATAGTTATAAACAAAACTTAAATAATATAATATTATAAAAATTAAAGTTTGTAATTAATATATATAATTATTAATAATTTAAATCGAATTATAAAACAAAATTATATTTAATTAAGTTTAATACTAATAAACTTAATATTAATTGTAAAAATTAAAAAAAGTATTTGCAATATTTATAAACAAAAATATATTATTAAATTATAAAGAATTTTTTTTAATATATATTTTCAATCTATAATAATCTTGTTGTGCAAATTAATTAAATATACTATTCGAGATACTTAACAAATTTAATATAAATATATTTTGTATTAACAATTTTACAAAAAGATATTATTTAATTATTAAAAAAATAATAGTAAACTACAAAAAACAAATTCTTATTATTAATATTAAAAAAAACAAATACTACTAGATTAATTGTCAAATCGAATTTTGATTTTAATTTTAAAAATTAATTCGATTCGACAATTTTAACTCTAGAAATCGATTCGAAATTTAAATTAATTTCTATTATTTTGAAATTGATTCGATTTAATCTAAGTCGATATTCGATTTCAATATTAGAAATTGAATAAAATCGGAAAGAAATCGAAAATAACGTTATTATATTAAGATATACTAAAAATAGTATAAAGTAAGTTTAAATTTAAATTTTTCAATTAAATTCTATAAATATTGTTTAATTATTAGTTTATTATAAAAAACAATAACATATTACTATAATACATTATCTATATCTATAAGCGTGCTAGATACTATTAAAAATATTAAATAATTAATATTAAAATATAATTTGTATCTATAAGCGTGCTAGATACTATTAAAAATATTAAATAATTAATATTAAGATATAATTTGCATCTATAGATTCTATAGATCTTATAAATACAATTTATTAATAAAATATATTATTTGCATCTATAGACTCTATAGAATCTATAAATACAATTTAATTATTTTATTTTTAAAAAATAGTAATATATTACTATAATGCATTATCTTATTATAATTTAAATAATTAAATATTGTTAAAAATATATTAATTATTAACTATATATTAACTATTAATAATTATAATATAATTATTTAAATAATCTTAACAATTTAAATTGATTTTTTCGAATTAAGTTTTAATTTTAATTCTAGAAATTAATTTGATTCGATTCGATTTTTAATTTCAATTTTAGAAATCGATTTGTTAAAATTTTCGAATTAAGTTAATTCAAATTGTTAAAATTCGAATCAATTAATCGATTTAAACTTAATTAATCGATTCGATACAATTAGTTTAAATACTACAATATTTGCAAAGTTTTTTTAAACAAACAAAAGTATCTTATAAATAGATAAAAATATTATATTTTTAAATATATTTAAAATAAGTTTGCCAAACAAAAGATAAATTTAAAGAAAAATAGAAAAAAAAAATATAGTTAATATGCAATTAAATATAGAAATACAAGTATTATAATATTTATAAATTAATAAATTTTGATATTTTTTATTAGTTATTAAAAGATATAATTATTCAATTAATTAATTAGATTGTTGTTTTAATTAATAATATTATTGCAAAAATATATTTTAAACAATTTACAAAACAAAAGAAAAAAAACAAAAATATTGTTAAAACAACAAAATCTATTTAATTAAATAAATGTTTTTGTCAAATTTTTAATATAATAAACTTAAAGATATTTAAGTTGTTTAGTAAAGTTAAACAACAAAACAAAATTAAATAAAAAATAATAGTATATTAATTTATTTTTGCAATATTATTTTTATTAATAAAAAAGCAAAACGCAACAATATATTATATTCGAACAATTAAAACTTTGTTATATTTGCTTAATATATTTTTTATAATAAAAATATACTATATTAATTACAAAATATAACGCACAATAAAAACAACAAAAATAAAATATATTTTAATATTTTTAAACTTTATATTTTTAATTATTATATAAATTTTATTTAATTATTTAATAGTACTTAGAACTACAATATTTTTTACAACAAAACAATATATAAAATTTTATTAAAGTAATTCTTTTTAAAAACAAACAAAACAAAAAATAAAAAAATATAAATATTAATATTAATATTATAAATAATATAATTTTTTATTTGCAAATTAGCTTAATATTTGTTGTTAAACAAAAAATAAAGAAAAAAATTAACAAATTTATATAAAAGTTAATAAACTTATTAATTTAATTTAATTTTTACAATTAAGTATTACTAAGCAAATAATATATAAATTATAAATATTAACAAAAAGTTAAAAAAATAATTATAGAAAAAAAGTTCGAATATTTAGATTTTATAAACGCACTAACAATATTTATTTAAAAAAAATATAAAAAAATATATAGTTTAATTTGCAATTAATTAGAATTAAATATTTAAAAACAAAATTTGTTTTAAATAGAAAACTATTTTGTTAAAATTTATAAATTTTTAATTTGCTAGAAATAAAGCAAAAAAAATTATATAAATTTAAAAAAATTACAAAAACTACAAAAACTATAATTTAATATATTTTTTGTTAATATAATAAAACTAAATTACAAAGAAATTATATATAAATACAAAAATATAAATTAAAAAATATTTATTAAAACAACAAATTAACAAAAAATAATAATAGATATATAAAAAGTATATAATTTATAATTATTGTATTCGATTATTAATAATTAAATTGTACTAGATATTTATAAAAATATATAAAAATACTAGTCGAAATAAAACAATAAATCAATTAAAAAACTACTAATACAATATATAAAATATATAAAATAGTCGATTTTTCTACTAATATAACAAAGTTTTTATATATTTATATCTTTAACAATTTTACAATTTGTTATATATTATTCGCAATATATATTTTGTATTAATAAATCAAAAATATATAAAATATTATATTAACAACTTTATTAATTAAAATTAATACTTTGAGGCCCCTTTATCTATTTATACTCCGGTAGTATCACGATAATTTCCTCGTAGTACTATCGATTTGATAGAAATTTCGTAGTTCAACCATAATATCACGATGAAATATTGTCTTCTATCGTAGTAGATTTTTCTAAATTCGCTCCATATCGTTGCGATATCATAGTGCCATCATAGTGTTATCGTAGTGTTATCGTCGTGTCATCGTCGTATTATCGTAGTAATACTTTTGATCAATTTAATATCGTTACGTTCTAGTAATACAACAATAGTAACATCGTAGTAAAACTATAAAGACATTGTGCTAGATCGTATATCACTTGTAGTGGGGAAATCTATTACAATCTATGCAATACTATTAATGTTAATAGTGAAACTAAATTTAATAATATTGAAACGCGCCAAAGTCGCAACCAACGATAATTTCTTCCTTTATTATTTATTTATTCGCCTTATTTAATCGTGATTAAAATCATAACATCAAAGCGATCGCAATCGTTGTTCTCGTCGTCGAATTCTTTTTTTATTCTTAATTTTATTATTTTTAAACGTTGTCGTATTACAATGTCGTCTTTCTTAATTTTTAAAACGTTCGTCTTATTTATCTCAATTTCAACTAATAGATTAAAACTCCCCTCTATTAATTTTTTGCTTGTATCGAAGTTAATTAGATAAGTTATAAAAGACTTTTACGATTATTTAATGCTTACGTAAAAGCAAAATTCTAAACGATATCTTTAAATTCGAAGTTATAAATAAGACATTCAAATTAACTCGTATTATACGATTACTCGTTTTCGTTGTTGCTACGATTTCAACTTAACTTTAAAAAAAAAGAAAAAAAAAGCAATCGTTTAAACAATGTTTAAGAGAGACAAAGAAGAAGCGAAAAAAAACAAAAAAAAAGAAAAAAGACAAAGACAAAATTAATAAAGACAAAGAGAAAAATTAACATAGTAAAGAAGAAAATCGAGAAGTTAAAAAAGAAACTAAAGTAATAAAAGAATAATAACGTTTTCAATATGTTAATTTTTAATAATTTGCATAATAAAAGTGTTACATAAGTTTAAAAGTTAGTTAAATTTTTTCTATATAAATTATTTATGCGTTTAAAAACTCTTTACATGTATTAAAGTATTTAACAAACAATATAAACAATACAATATAAAATATATTGATTAAAAGAATTTTTAAATTCAAAAAGCTAACAAGCAAGTAATTAAGAATATCTTTCTTAGCACAAAGTTATGCTTTTATATTATAAAGTCGTAAAATTATATTATTTAATAATTTATTAATTGTAAAAGCTTTTCACAATATTATAGTTTATATAGCTTAGATTTATTTATTTCTTAATTTCGTTATTTTTAGACTCGTTCTCTAATTGTATCTTATTATTCTTATTTTTATTTTTAACATTAGTATTCAAAAACATATTAACAATAGTATTAAAATTAATATTAATAAATTTATTATTAATATTGTTTTTATCGTTATAATTCACAATAATGCTAACGCTCTTTTTACAAGCTTTGATCTCTTTTTTATTTGCGCAAATGTTAATTTGTCAAAACAAAAATTATTTCAACTTCGAATTATTGTCTCTTAAAGAGACGTTTAAGTTAATATTTATATTAAAATTGTATTAACGAAATCGCACGATAAAAGATTCGAAAGATTCGAAATATATATCTACATTTTAATATTTAAATTCGCGTCGTTTATAAAGCTAATTATACAAATTAATAAAATACTTATTAATATACTTTATTAATTAAGAATTAACTTAATTAAAATAATGCAATTGCGAAAGTTAATTTACGACAACAAATTACATTAAAGTATTTAAAAAAAATAAATATTAATTTTAAGATTGTAAAAAAGTATTAAATACAAAAAGTCTTTTATAGACAAATATACATTTCGAAAATTTAAATTTTTTAAACAACAATTTATTTATATTTATAACAATAACATTAAACGCAAAGATTGTCTCAAATCAATAAATTTAAAAATTGCACAAAAACTTTCTTTTAAGTTCGCTATATATAGTTAGATTTTAAAGATAAATTGTTCGATTATTTCGAACAATATTTATTTATGTTTGTCTCAACTTTTTAACAACTTTACAAACAATATCTTTTTAATTTTTGTATATATTTTAAACTTGTTTGCGAAACAACTTATATATATTGTGCAATAACTTTATATTTAAAAACATTTAACATACAAATTTATTAATTATTTTATTCGACAAAAAGATTATATAATAACGTCAAATTTATATTTTAAACTTTTTAATAATTTAAGACTCATTTTTTGCGAAACTATTAAAATAATGCTTAGTCTTCGATAATCGCATATTAATTACGACAAATGTTTATTTAATTTGTAATTAAGTTTTAAACATTGCAAGTTAATTACTTTAACTATTTTTATAATTGCTAAATATTAACGTAATAGAGAAATTTGTACAACTTCGTAAAATAAAATTTGTAAATTATTTATTATCTTTATTAAAGTACAATTGCTTAACAAGTTTCAAAACAAATAATATTTTTTTTCGTTAATTTTTATTCGTTGCAATTTGTAAATTAATCTTTGTTATATTTTTCTAGATTTTAGTTGTTTTAATTACAAAAGCTTTCTTAATTAAAAAAGTTTTTTTTATAGATATTTAAATTATTTTGTTGTTAGTTTTAAGCGTTTTTAAGACTTTAACAAAGTCTTTTTTTAACATAATCGCTTTATTAAATTTTTGAGAAAAATTCTTTCGCAAATCTTTTTTATTTCTTTTAACATTATTTAATTTTTAATTTTCTAAAACAATAATTTGTTTTTCGAAGTTTTATTTAGCTTTTTTACGTTAAAATGCGAAGTATTTTTGTTATTTTTCGCATGCGTATTAACTAGCATTTAAGTATTAAGTTTAGAATTAACTTGTAATAAGTTTTTTCGTTTGTTAATTTTAATAAGCTATAATATGTTTTAAGAGTAACAAAAGATTAATTTGTGTTCGTCAACAAAGAATAGAGAGAAAATAGAAAATTTAACAAGAGTTGCAATTTATAAAAAGAAATTTTTTGATTTTGAACGTTTAATTACTTTAAATGCTTGCATTTAAATTATTATTAACTTTAATTAAGAAAGTCTTTTACAATTGATCAATTAATTTTGTTGCGTATAAGAGATAATAACTTCTTTTTATTTATCTTAATATTAGAATTCTTCAATTTATGTTTGCGCTAGCGCGCATTATAACTAGACGCCATTTTGATCAATTTATTTCGAATCGTATTTGCGAAAGTCAATTTTTAACAATTAAAAGTGCTACGTATTTCTAAGTGCTATTTTGTATTAAATTTGATCGAAGAACGCAATATCTATTGTCGTTTACTTTGTGTTTAATTTCTCTTACTTAATACGTTTGTCTTGCGATCGCCTCAATTTTAAGATTAGAACGCAAAAAATATAATATGCTTTATTACAATTAAATTAATATTAATTGAAGCAAACTTTTATAATTAACGAGTTGTCTAACGCTAAATTTATTGTAACATTATCTTCTAGCTTTTATCTTAATAGAACACTTACTTTACTTTACGTCTACATAAGACAAAGTTTAAACATTATTAATAATTAATATATAGATATAAGAATTTTGTGCGTCGATAATTGTAGTATCTAAGCGCATAATAAGCAAATAATAATTAAGAAACTTATCTTTATAACATAAGTATTACGTAGACATTATAGTAAGACAAAGTAATATTTTTTTTATAAATTTGCAATTTTGTCGAGTCGTATTCTATATTTGTAATACTATTTACTTTATTCGACGCGTAAATTAACTAATGTTCTCTTCTTATATTAGATTATTTTCGAAAACTACTTTATAATTCTTTTTTTATAATTATCACTTCTTAACAAGTAGTTGCTTACTTCAAATAATCAAATTTATTAATTTTAATCAAATTTAATTCATAGTTATTTTTACTCTTTTAGACAATAAAATATACAATTTTTTCGATTTAATTTAGCACTTATTTAGCAGGTATTAACTAACGATTTTCTTATTTATTGAGAAAGACTTTTATAGACTCATTATTTTAATTGCAATTATAACATTGTTAATTTTTAAAAAAACTTTATAAATACAATGCGACTTTACAAACTTCGACGAAATAACGATTTTCTTTGCGTTTTATTGCTTTTAATTATTCTTTCAAGTTTACAAAAATAACTTTCTTATAATAAAGCAAGTCAAATAAGCAACAAAGCTTAATTAGCGATTTCGAATAGTGTTATTAAGAACGATAGCTAATTGAGTCGCACAAAATAAACGCAAAAATTTAATTATTTTTTCGATAAAATATTCTTAAAAGAGAGAATAAAATGCGACAAATTATAAAGCTTTATTGTTTTACAATATAAAACAATATAACATTTATAATATTGACAATATATTCTACAATCGTAGATATAATAAAATTACTATAGATAATATCACTTAAAATCTAATTCAATATATAATTAGCGAAAAAGCTTTATTTTGTCAAACGCACAAAGAAAAGGCCTCTAAAGCACTAGAGTTAACTAAAAAAGACTAGCAATTTATTACAAACGCCTCTTTAAACATCTTTATTATATTAGAAGAATTAGACAACGACGTTTATTCGTCTTGTTTATTAATCTTTTAATAGTCTTTTATCGATCTCTCTTTTTAATAGTCTTTTATCAATTCTCGTTCTTAACAATCTTCTCTCAATTCTCGTTTTTAACAATCTTTTATTAATTCTCGTTTTTAACAATTTTTCATCAATTCTTGTTCCTAACAATCTTTCTCTATAAATTGCGAGAAGTCTTCTTACGAAGACTTAAAGACTCTCGCCAATTTAGAGAACAACAATAAGATTATAATTAAGATTTACGAAGAGAAAATTAATAAAATTAACTACATAATAACGAAATTCGACGAATTAACTATTTTATTCTTTGTTAAAAATAAACAAAAAACAATCTTTATTACTATTTATTATTAAGCGACTCTTAACAATGCGAAGCGAATGTTAATAAAATTAGTTTCGAAAAATTTCACGAAAATTAATTTAAAATTCCAATATTAGAAATGCTATTTAATTGATCAAATTACAAAAGCGAAAAATGTAGTTTACAAATTCAAGATCAATCTTAAATACAATTTTGATCAAATAATAATAAAAAAAAGTTGTATATAATTCGCGATTATTATCGCATCTATAAATAAAGATATCGTTATATACAAGAAGTTTAATTGAGAGACTATTGTCTTTTTTGATTGCATAAAAAACTATCTTAATAACACTCTTTATTAGCGAAAAAAAAACAAGAGACGTACAAAGACATCGAAATCAAATAAAAAAAAAGTATACAATATATTAAATTAACAAAATAAGCTTTAACTTTAATTTGAAAACGTAACAATTTATTGCAATTTATTTTCTTTTGCAAATAAAACAAAATGCGAGGTATCAAAATTGCATTTTGACGAATTACATAAGTTTAAACAAGACGTTTAAAATTGTTACGTACTTTATAACGATAAATATACTTTTTATAATACAACTAAAGAAGTCTTTTAAACTTATAATCGTTTTTTATGTTTTATTTTTTAATAATAAAAGACTTTTACAATTAAATAAGATCGCATCTATATTTTTTTTAATTGCGAAAATCTTTTATAAGCAACTTGTATATTAATTGAAATATAGATATTTAACATTCGAACAACTACTTCTTTTAATAAACGTAACGTTTTTTAATCTACTTTTTTCGTTTTATTTGTTTATTTAATTACTTAGTAAATACGAGTTTTCGATCGTATATTTTTTAAGCAATTTAATTTATTGCTTTATTACAATAATAATAGAACTTATAATAGAATCGAAGCTTCTAAGCGTTTAACACAAGAATTTTTTTTTACGAAACATCATAAAATATTTATTAATAATAAAAAGAATACTAAAGTAATTGTTATAACAACATTTAATATTTTAAACAAACGTAATAAACTTAAAGCACAAAAAAAGTAATACAAAAGCATGAAATTTGTTAAAGTTAATTAACAACAATTAGATTCGACTTAATTAAAAAATCTTAAAAGTTACTTTTGTATTTTCGTTATAAACAAAACACATATAGTAAAGAGTTAAATTACGAACATTAATATCGTTATTATATAACTTAAAATAGTCTTTCACATTTTTTTAACTAGAATTTCGCTATTTTACAAGATTGATAACATGAAAAAATACATAATTTTTATCAAATTTTATTAAGTTGCAAATTGATAATTATTTGAAATCTTAACTTATTAAGAGGTAATTAAAAACATTAATTTTTATCTTTTTTCTTAAAATTATCTTGCAAAGAGATTGTGCATTATTGATCGCATTATAATTAATTTTATTATTAAAAATAGTTTGAACGCAAACATCAAAAGTTTATATTTATAACAAGTTTATTTAAACGTTATGTTTCGACGCACGCATACATTAAGAATTTTCTTCAATTCGTTAATTATTATTAAGAAAAATCTTTTTTGTTTGCAATTCTTTTAAATAAGTTGCAACATAACAACTTTAAAAATAAATATTTACATAAATATTAAAAATTAATTTCGCAATCGTCTTGTTTAACTTAAAAAAAAAAACTCGAATAATTATTTAGTACTTAACGTTAATTTAATTTCGTTTGTGTCTAACTTAAGCGATTAACTCTTAACCAAAAAGAAATTAATTTTAAAGTTATTAACATAAACTTAATATTAATTAATTCAAAATATTTACAAAAATAATAAAAAACATTAAAAAGTAATAAATTATATATCTTAAAGAAGTTTTTAATATTTGCGACAATAAAAATATCAAAAATGCGAACGTTGCTAAATAATATTTGTTCGCAAGTAAATATACTTTACATATTAAAACTTTCTTAATTATAAAAAACTTTTACAAATTTGTTGTTAAATACACGTTAATATATTAATAAATAATTCAAAACAAAGAGAAAAAAGTAATTTAATATATAACGTTAACAATTATGCTTTATCTTTACGCAATTCTTAAGATTATACTATAAATTAATATAATAATAATACATTTTTAAATAAATCAAAGTTAACAAAACAAATTTTAGCAAAGATTTAATAAAGATATAAAGAAGACTATAATTATGCTTACAACGTTTAAATTAAGCAAAAAAAATACAATTTTTAAAAAAATAGTCGAAATTATTATTTCTTCGAAAATCTATTAAGCAAGTTAAATGCGAATTAAGAAATTGATTAATAATTGCGATTAAATAATCTCTATTTTTACGTTATTTTAAGAGAGTACTTTAATCTAAGAACTTATAACAATGTTCAAATTATAAAAAACATAGAAAAAGCTATGTCGAAAATAGCTATTTATCTTAATTAAGACTTAATTAGAGACAATCAAAAGAAAAATATTATAAAGATAAAAAAATAAATTTGATACAACAACGAATTACTAAAAGCAAACGATTTAATTATCTCGACATTTCTTAAATTAAAATCTCTCTTATTAAAGAAGTTTCTTAAAGTTCTTCTTTTGCGTCAAAGAGAAAATATTCTCTTTGTTCGATAAATAAGTTTAAGAAAGTCTTTTATAACTATAATGTTACTAATTATATTATAGTTTACAAAAGACGTTCTCGCATCAATGCAATTCGACCTTCTTTCAACTAGCAATTTCTCTCTTTCATTAACAATTTAGCTTTTATTTTCTTCTCTTTTATTAACAATTTAATCTTCTTTTCACTAGCAATTCTCTCTCTTTTATTAATAGCTTCCTCTCTTTCACAATTTTATTCTCGTTTTATCAACAATTCTCTTTCATTAGTAGCTCTCTTTTCACAACGACTCTCTTTTTATAACGACTTCCTTTTTACAACGATTCTCTTTCTAAAACTTCAATTTTTTATACAACTTTCTTGATTATAATAAGTTGAAGTTAATAATTTATAATTGCGTTATCAATTCGATATCGTTATTTCTCGCTATCTATTCGCTAGCTAGAATAAACGAGTAAGAAATTTTTTTAATAAACAATCTTAAATAAGCAACTTATAAAAGACATTTACAAACAAAAAGATTAAGACATAATAGATTTCTTTTAGTACTTAGCAACTCAATTTATTAAACATTTATCTCGTAACTATTTTGTTGTATAATTTGACGTTAATTTTAACGAACAATAAAGAGATAAATTTATAAATCGCTAAAATATAATTCTTACTTTTTTACTTTTTTAATTGTATTATTTTTATCTTTATTATTAGACTTTATTGCTACTAGATTTCTAGACTTTATCTTAATCTCTTATATTCTTTTAAGCAAATATCACGCATTATATATCTTATACGCGTTCTTTAACTTTTACGATAAAATTAAGAAAGTTTTTTACAATTGCATAATTTATGTTAAAGAAAAAGACGATGCAACTAATAATAAAGATTACGAAACTATAAAGAAACAAACAAAAATTGCAAAACTTAAATCAAAGATAAAGTAATAAAATTTCAAAATTAAAAAACATAAAACAAAATACTACGACAACATTCTTTAATTTAGCAATGCATAAACTTAAACGTTTAGCTATCGTAATTATTGTTTTTTGCACTTTTTTTCTTTTATTTTCTTAAACGTTTATAAAACTATACAAATCTCTAGTTAAACAATAAGATTCGTTTAAACAAAAAAAGAGTTTTTAGAATCTTTGAATTGCAACAATTAAAAAAGATTCTAAATGTAAAAAACGTTATCGCAATAAACAAGATTCTAAAGTTAGATTACACAATATATTAAATTTGATGCTTTAAAAGTTGTTTTAAAAGATAGCAAAATATATCAAAAAAACAATTATAAACTACAATGTATTCTAGAAGTTAATATAGATTAATTTATTTTCAATTATTTAGCATAATTATATATCTCTTTGACTAATTGTAAAAGTCTTTTATCGTTTGTTTTAATAAATATATTAAGAAAATAAAACGTACGTATCTTCTAAGAACGTTGCGATCGCAATTTGATTTTTTTGTTATTCTAAAAATAGTTTCAATTATTTATTACCTTTTAATAATAATCAAATCTCGCAAAATTAATCTTTTAAATATTGTTAATTAAGAAGTTAATAACAAGTTTAATAAAAAAGATAAATTTTTTCTTGCAATTATCGCCAAAAGACTTGCGTCTTAATTATTTTTACTTGTTTGTCAAATTCGAAATGCAAACAAAAAGAAATCAAAAGATAGCATATCTATGCTTAACAATTAGCAAAAAAGTTAAAAAAATATTAATTGTGTGTTTAAAGTAAACTATAATAACAAAATTAAAAAAGATTTTTATCAAAATTACATCAACTATAACTTAAAAGACAACTTTAATAATTATAATATTAAGACAAAAAAAGATTTTTTCAATTAAAGTAAAATATTATTATATGTAAAGAACGATGTTAACGTTTAAACAAATAATAACAAACGTAAATATAACAAAAATATTAATACAAATAAACTTACGTTAAATTATATTAGTGCGAACGATTTTGCGCAATTAAATAAATTGTTTGCGATTAACAACAATCTTTTTATTGTAAACATCTCTTTAATAATAAAATCAAAATTAATTTGTTTTATATTGTAAAACAATAACAATTACAACATTTTTTAAGACTTTTAATCTTTTATTTTTCGAAAATATTGCATTAATATTAAGAGCAAAAGCAAAAATAACAACAAGTTTGTTATATAAATTTTTTTTTTCGCTATTTTATTATTTACATTTGCATCGCGCTTATATAAATTCTTCTTATTTAATTGTTAATTTTAATTATTTTTTAAAACATCTTTCTATAAGATCGTAAAACAACAAGAGAGAAAAAATATAATATCGTCGTTATTACATATAATATTGAGTTTCTACTTCGAGAAATATAAAGATTTACAAACAAAATATATAAAACTAAGAGAAGTAATTTTATTTTTATTAAGATAAAAAAAGTCTTTCTTAAATAAGAAAAACACTAATTTTATATATTTATTATTATTGAAGTTAAATACTAAAAAGCGTTAAGTACGTTAACAAATATTATTATTGCAATTAATAAAAAAAACTTTATTAATCACTATTAAGAAGCAATTTTTATTTGTCGTTTAATAAAAAAGTTAAATGTAACAACAAATTATTTATTGTATTTTTTGACAATATTAGTATAATTTTATTGATTTAATATGCAATATACTTTTTGCGATTAAGCTTTGCGAAAAAATGCACTTTGAAATAATTATATATATCGACGAATTTACGAAGTTCTAACATTCTTAAATATAAAATTTATTTATTCGATTAATATCTAAGAATGTCTACTATAGTTAAAAGAATAATTTTTTTATATTCGAAGATATTGTATGTGTTACTATAAGTTCTTTTAAATTAAATTTATATATTATAAGTAAAACAATTTTTATAAATTAAGATTATCGCAATAATACAAATGTAATAAATAATATTGTAGTTATTGTACAAGCTATAATAAATAATTAACATCTAATGCTACAAAATCTTGACTTAAATTATATCGAAAATAAGTTATTTATTTTTAAGAATATATTTCTAGAAATTGACGTAAATTAAATTAACAATTACGTCGAATGTTTTCTTAATTATAATTACGACAAAAATAACAAACTAAAGTTATATATAAAAAAAATTACTTTATTCGATAAGTAATTAATGCATTATTTACAATTAAATTATTGCGTTATCTACATTTTATTCGAATTAAACTAAAAATAGCATGCTTTAATTGTTAATATATTGAACAATTTTTTATAATTTCGCATATATCTTTATTGTATCTTTTATTTATTAACAACTTCGATATACATCGAAATATATATTGTATATTAAAAGCTTTTTATTTAATTTTAGTATACTTAATCTATAAGAAACAACAAAAAATAATTAACGTATTTACTTTTACTTTAGAATTTTATAAGACAAAGTTAAAAATTATTGTAAAAGTCTTTTTTAAGTTTATTAAATAACTAGATCGCAACATAATAGATTTGAAGATTAACAAGAAATTTATCTTTATATATGTCTTTGCTATTAAATTAATTAAAAATATATCTTAACAAGTTAATAATAATAAATTTGTTCGATACAACGTTATTATAAAATGTCGATTCTACTTTTGTTTCAAATTAAATAGAGACAATTTGAAGTTTAATATAATAAATAAAGATAAATATTATAAAAAAATAATAAAACAAAGAAAGTATACAAAACAATTTGTAGAAAAGTATCGACGAATTTATTTGCGCAACAAAGATATTAAGCTTCAATTACTCGCTATTGCTAAACTTTGTTCAATTTTAAATCTTATACATAACAAAGTATACAACGCGTCTTATTGTAAATAATGCAATTTAAAACAAATATTGCAAAGCTTTCTAATAATAATTATACTTAACAAAAAGAGCAACTCTATATATCTTAAAATCTTTTAGAACTTTTAATATTTTTTAAAATAATTTCGAATTTAAAGTTTTATTTACTATATTTATTTATAATTATTGTTGAAATCTAATTGAACATTAATTTTGATCTCGCTTATATTGCGTATTTATACTACAATAAGCTAGTTTCGACTTAATTATTTGCAATTTGTAAAAAAAGTAATAAGCGATAATATTTTTTCACTTCGAACTATTATTAAGATGTTGAGCATTATTGCTCGCTTTAATACCTTAATCGACAATTAACGTTATATTGATTCAAATAACTTACATGCGATAATTTTGAATGTTAAAAAAATCTATTAAGATCTAATAAAATGCGTTATCTTATCAAAATAAGAATCGTCTAAGAAAGATTATTCTAATGCGTCTAAAAAAGATCTTTTTGATATGTTTAAAAAAGTTATTCATAACTTCTTAAAAAAAGAGAAAGAAGCGCAAATAAAAAACGATGCAATTAAAATCAATAAAAAAAAGACTTTTACAACAACAATAAAAAGAATAAGAAAAAGATAAATGCGCTAACTAAAGTTCTTTTTGTGATTGTCAATTCGAAATTTAAAGCAAAATCAAAATTAGATTTTCTATTTATTTTATTCACGTTAACATTAAAAAAAGCGTTAAAAAAAACAAGATCGCAAGATTAAAGAGAACAAATTTTAAAATTTTCTTTCTCTTTTTAATATTTATGTTGATTTTTATCTTATAAATCTTGTTCGAGTTTATTTCACTATTATAAATGTTAATGTTTTAGCGAGAGAAATAAAACATATATTGATTTTAACTTAATCGTTTATTAAAATTAGTATTAACAAAAAAATTATAAATTGTTTAAAGCAATAATTAACAACGCAACTTCTTTTAATTTTATAAAATATCTTTTTGTTAAAAATATAATAACGCAATCGATAAAACTTAAGTTCGCAAAGATTTAAAATTTTGCATATTTTGCTTTATTAAAGACGTTAAAAATTATCGAAAGCAATTGCTTAAACTTTGTAAAAAACTTTTTGCTTAATAACAAACGCAAAATAAATATAAAAAAACTACGATTACACAATATATAAAAAGATTTTTTTTATTAACTTGCGATACTTTCTTTTTTTAAATTTGTGCTAAACAATTATTTACGAATAAAATAGCATTTGAAATTAGATAAGTTTAATTTTTAATACTTATTTTTACAATAACTTTTGTTAACATATAATAAAGAATATAACTTAAGAATCTTAAACTTCGACATAAAGCGTATTAAATAATATCGTAGATTATTTTATATTAATTAATAAGTTTTAATTACTTTTTATTGTATTGTAAATTAAGAAAGTCTTTCGCAAAGATAATTGACAACATGTGTACAACATTAAAGATACTATAAGAGTTGACAACATTAAGAATCGCATTACTTAATACTTTTCTCACTTTTATTAACGCAAAATCTACGATTTTTTTGTTGTTTAAGTGTTGAAAGCAATAAAGAAAACGATAAATCAAAAGAGAGAATACATAATGTTAGTAATAAATCTCGTTTTGAAGTTTTTAATGTTTAAAAAGATTAATGCGCAAACTATCTACGAATTGTTAGCTCTTTATTACAATCTTCTTTATCTTTTGCTTGCTCTTAATAAGTTAGACTAGCAAGAGAAGAGTAAGAAATATTTGTTAAAGTGTAATTAAGAAGTGGTATATCTATAGACGATAACGACTATAATATTGTGGTATAAGGAAGACTTTCACATAGCGACGATAGTACTTTAATATTACTATATCTATACGATATTTTGCTTGTGATACTACTATTTAACAATCGCGAAACAACGATAAGATTATCGCGAGACAACAATAAGACAACGATAAAACAACGATAAAATTACGATAAGATTACGATGAAATCACGAATTCGATAATAATTATCAAATTCGCTATTTAATCAACTTACTATTGCGACTATTGTTGCACAACGATATTTAATATTATTCTTTCTTTATCGTAGTGAATTGATGTTGCTATTAACTTACTATCGCTATAATATGATGTCGACATCAAGCTACCACGATTGCAATATCGTCGCACAACGATTATCTTATCAATTTGATATTTAAAAAACAAGTTATATCGTAACATTATTGTAGCATTATCGTAGCATTATCGTAGCATTATTATAATATAATCGTGAGTTTATAATTGTATAACTAGCTCTTCATCGTAGTACTACTAGATTGCAATCGAGGTTTCATTGTAGCTAATTTAGTCGAGTTGGCAATAAAGTATAATACTATATATAATTTTAATTTTAAAATTAATAAAATTCGATTTGCAAATATATAAACTAAAGAATATTAAAAAATAAAAAAATTAATAATATAATAGTTAAATTAAGTTAACAAAATTTGCGTTATTAAAACTATAAAAAGACTTTTAATTTATATTTTTTTTTACTATTTAAATATTTATTTTAACAATAAATAATAATATTTTTATTTTATATTGTTTAAATTATAATAATATATTAAACAAGTTAACTAGATTGCGCAATATATAGATTTTTATATAATATATATTTTTTTTGCTATTATTTCGAGACTCGAGATTGTAGAAAACATAGCTAATATATTAAAGAAAGTAAAAAATATAAAAAGAAAACAACAACTATTAAGTATTTTGTTATTAGTAAAAAGTGCAAGTTTATATTAAAACTTAAATTAATTAATAATTAAATTAGATTATTTGAAATTAAATTAAAATTATTTATTTAAAATTAAATTAAATTAATTGCAACAATTGTACTTTAATTATATTAAAAGATACTAAATTATATTGTTTTTATTAATATTATTATAATTATTGCTTTTAATAATAATTAAAAAAATATTTTTGTTAAATTTGTTGCAAATATTTGTCTCTATTTTGTTGTAAATATTGTTACAAATTAAATAAAATTATAAAAATTATTATTAATTTTTAACAAAATTATTAGTATTAATATAGTAAACAAAGATTTTAAAAATATAGTTTTTCTTAAAATTATATAATCTAAAAAAATTTGTTGTTAAATTAGATACAATTTTTAAGTTCGATTTTTTAATAAATAAATATCAAACAATTTTTAAATATATTGTTAATAAATATTACAATTCTAGACTAAACAAATTTTGTTTTTTAATTATTTTTCGAATTTTCGATTTTTAATTTTAAATATACTATAAATAATATCTAGTATTTTAATATTTATAGTATTTATACTTATTTTTTATATATAGTTAGTTTTGTATAGTTAGTATTTTTATCAATTAACTATATATTAACTATTAAAACTCTAATAATAATATAATATTAGCTATCTTTTTATATACAGTTTTGCAAATTGTATTTTAAAAATATTTATATTTACTACTTTTTTTGTTTTGTAAAACAAGTTCTAGATATAAAATTATTAAAATAAATATTTTGCAAAATATAATTAAATTGCAACAATAAATTGCAACAATAAATATCTTTTAATTAATATATAACTTAATAATATTTAATTTTGTTAACTCTTTTATAAGTTTGCTAAAATAAATAGACAACAAATTGTTCTAATTATAATTTAATAAATTTGCTAAAATAAAGTTAATAAATCTATTAAAATAAAAAGACAACAAATTGTTTTAATTTTAATTTAGTAAATTTGTTAAAATAAAATTAATAAATTTGCTAGAATAAAATTAACAAATTTGTTAAAACAACAATTACAATACAATTTTATTGTTGTTTTTAAGCAATATTTTTGTTTTTGTATATTAGAAGATTTGTTATATAACAAAGCAATACTTTAAGCAATATCTATTTTTAATATTAAAAATCTTGTTTTGCAAATAGTATAAGTTCTTTAATATTTATATAATATTAAATATATTTAATTTTAAATTTCTATATTTGTATCTTATCTATATTTGCAATATAATTAACAAAAAAACAATTTTAAAAAGTAAAATTAAATTTAATTCTAGCAAAAATTGCAAATTATTTAAAAAATTCTTAATAAATAAAGATTAATTAGATATTAATATTGTTTTTTGTTATAATTATTATTTTGTAGATACTTTATTAAATTAAAATAATCTTAAAAAGAATTTGAAGTTTAAAGAGTATTTTAATTTATTTAAAAACAATATATTTAAATTCTTGTTATTTATTTAATTTAATTTTTACAAAATTATAATTAACAAACTAACTAAATTAAATTTGTTTAACAATATAGATTTGTTAAATATATTAATTCGATTTTTGATATATTAGTTGTTAAATAGCAATTTTGCGCAATTTTGTAACAAATATATTAAGAAAAAAAGCAAAAACAAATTAAATTAATATTGTACTCTAATTAATTAACTTAACAATTTTAATAAAAATTAACAAAAAATATTTAAATTTCTTTAAAAAGTAGTTAAAAGTAACGTAAAAAAATAGTTTCGACTATTTTATTAAAATAGTACTATTATTGCTAAATTTCGAATTAATAAGAAAATTAATTTCGACTCTATCTATAAGCTAAAAATTTAAATTAATTTTTTAAAAACTTATTTAAATTAAACAAAATTAACAACAAGTATTTGCAACAAAACAATATATTGTTTTTGATACAAATATAACAATACTTTAGTTTAATACAATTTGTTTAAACTTACTATATATTAACTAAAATAAAAGCTTTCTTTTTCTTAAAATAAAAAAACTATATTTATTAAATCTACTTATATAATTTATAATTTCAACAACAATAGCAAATATAACTATTCTTATAAATTTAATTTATAAGCAAAAAATCGATTTAACAATATCTATCTTATTTGTAATTTTAAATTAGAATTATAAGATATAAAAAACAATAGATATTTTTTCGATTTCTTTGTTTTTACTAAAAATTTCGAAAAATTTAAATAATAAATTATTGTACTAATTTCTAAGTTTAGCAATATTTTTTAATATTTTGTTTTTAAAAAAGTTAAATTTAGTTTTGTTGTTATTAAAATTATTAACAATATTTTTAGAAAAATTAAGTATTGTTTATTTAATAAATTTGTTAATTTTTATTGAACAATAGATAATTTATTTAAAAATCTAAATACTTAATAAAACAATTTAGACAAAAAACAATATAACTTTGTTAAAATTATATTGCTCGAATTTGTTATAAAGAATATTGAAATCTTTAATTAATATATTAATTGCTTTATATCTACAATAGTCGAAATTTCTATATTAGAAATCGATAAAATATATTAATTTAACAAAAATTTAAATTATAGATTTTAAAGTTGCTATATTATTTTAACAAATTATATTACTTTAAATTAATTTATTAGATTAATTTGTAAAATTGATTTGAAATTTTAATAAATAAAGAAATTTTGTTCGACAATTATTCGAACTTTTATTTATATACAAGTTGTTAATAATATTAATAAACAAAATAATTATATTAGTATCTCTAAGTTTTCTAAATATATTAATATAAATATTTGCAACAATAGTAATTTCAATATATATATTTCTACTTGCAACTAAGAACAAAATATAGAAATATAATTTTAAATTTTTAAAAATAAAATTAAGTTTTTTAATTTTTGTTAAAAATATCTTAAATTAAAATATAGATTATATTATAAAAATATCTCTTGCAAAAACAAATTAAATAAAATTAAAAATAAAACTTTTATTAAGTTTAAAATTTATAATATTAGCAACTTTAAATTAATAATATTTAGAAAAAATAGTTTCTCTAATATTTCAAATAACAATTTAGATAACTTTAGCAAATTAAAAAACTAAATATTTTTAACAAAAGTTGCAATTCGAAACAAAAACTAATATTTATAAAAAAAAAAAAGCTTAAAATTATATTTAATTTATAAGATAGAATTTTGATTGTTAAAATTAAGTTTAGTTCTAGTACTATTAATAGCAAATTGTTTAACAATTAGCAACTAGATTTTTATATTAAAATTTGTTCAAATTAAGTCTATTTGTTTTTTAATAAATACTATATCAAAATAATATTATTTATTAATATTAAAGTTTTTAATAGAATTTTTGTTAATAGAAAGTTTGTTAAGTTTTATAAACTTTCTATTATATTGCTTTAAAATTCTATTAAATTGTATCTAATTAATAACAAATTTGCTTCTAATATTATTTATATTGTTTAAATTATTGTTAATTCTAGCAAATATATTAATATTTTATAGTATTTAATAATTGAATTAAAACAATTTGCAATTATTTTTGATATACTTTAAATTAAGAAATATAATATATAAATCAAAAATAATATATAGTCTTTTAAATTTAACTTCGATTGTTATATAAAATACTATTTGTTAAATTAATAGTTGTTAGAGATCTTTAACAATTAACACAAACAATTAGAATATTTGTTTTCGAATTTTTTTAATAAAATCGATATTAATTAAATAAATATTTCTATATTTTTAAAGTCTATTATTAAAAAAGACTACAAGATAGTTGTAATATTGTTTAAGTATTTTGCTATACTAAATTAATTAAAGAAAAACAACAAATATTTAGTTTATATTGCAAATAATAATATTACTATAGATATTGCAACTATTATTTTTAATAATTATAACAAGTTCTATATCAAATTTAAACAATTTTTTTTGAGTATAAAGTAATTTAAAAAGTAAATATATTTAAAGTTTAGATAATAGATTAAGCTCTTTAACTTGCAAGAAGTTAACAAGTTATTATTTAATAAAAATATTAATTATATTATTAATTTTGTTTCAAAAACAACTTTTTTGATTAAAAAAGTTTACAATATATTTTGTTAAATTTTTTTTTTATTAAAGTCTATCTAAATAATATAAAAAACAAAAATCAAATTTGTAATAGTATTTTATAGTATATTGTTTTTATTCTTATAGTTAAGAAGTCTAATAAAGATTTGCGCGTTTGCGTAAACTATAGAAATTTTAATATTCTAACAATTAAGAATTGCAATACTTTATTGTTAATTAGGGAAATTTTATAACAATTATACAAAATTAAATACTATAGCAAATTCGATATTATTGTTGTTTTTAACAAAATTCGAATATATTTTGATAATAAATATAAAACAATCTTTATTATTTGTTACAATCTATTTAAATATATTATAATATCTTTTAAATTTTATAATATTTTAATTATATTTTAGTTTTTTATTAATAAGACTTTTAGTTTCTATCTAAACAATTTTTGTATAATCTATATAAATAATATTATAGTCTATAGTAATATTAAGAAAAAATATAAAAATTATATAAACAAAGTTTTTGCTAAACTTTATAACACAGATTTTTATCTAAATATTAACAAGTATATTCTTTTTGTTAAACAAGTTAAATATCTAAATCTAATTATTACTATCGAAGAGATTTAAATAGATTTTAAGAAAATTAAATATATTCTTGAATAAAAAGCTTTTATTTGTGTGCGCAATATACAAATCTTTTTAGATTTTGTTAATTTCTATTGACAATTTATTTATAACTATTCGAATTTAATTAAATCTTTGTTAGTATTTAATAAATTCGAGAACAAAAATTTCAATTTTCTATAACAATTTAACAATTTTAAAAATCTTGTATTTAAATTTTTTAAAAAAGTTTTTATTAATTAGTTTATTCTATATTATTTCAATTTCAATTTGAAGATCTAAATCAAAAATAATATTTTTAATTTTGTAATTATTGTTGTGCTTTTATAGATAGATTCGAATAGATTATTTTATTTAATAATTTATATATTTAAGATTATATTGCTTGCAAAGTACAATTACAAGATTTACAACAAAAAATTGTTAACTATTATTTGTATTTTTAAGAAGTAATATTTAAAATATATTAATATATTTGTTAAACAGTTTATTAAAATTATTATTAACTATTGCAATCTAAAATATTTTATCACTATTAAATAACTTATTTGTTGTTAAGCTTACTAAGTCGAGTTGTTGTTTAAATTTAATTTTAAGATTATCTATTAATTAGATATACTAGATATAAAATTAAACAATTTAATTAGACAATTACAAAATTTGTTTTCAAACAAAAACAATTCTTGCAATTAGTTTTAAAAATAAACAATTCTTAAATAATATAATTTAAGATCGAATATAATTAAAGTTGTTGTATTAATTTTGCTATTATTAAATATTATTTACAATTTAGCAACAAAATTAATTCATTTGTTTCGAGACTTTATTAAGTTTAAACTAATTGTTAACAAAAGAATTGCAAAAGTTTGCAAAAAATTTATTCAAATTTTGCTAATAGCTAATAAAAATATAAAATTTTTTATATTTCTATTGTTTACAATATTTGTATTACTTTAACAAAATAAATTTTTTTTTACTAAATTTTTTTTTTTAGTTTTTTAGTTTGTTATTGTTGTATTTACAATTTCTTAGTCTACAATTTCTTTATTTTTAATTGTTAATTTTGTCTTTTTTTTAGATATATTTGTTTTATTTACAACTTAGTTATCTATATTTGCAATCTTTTTTATAATTTAGTCTTTGTCTGTTGTCGTAATTAATTTAACAAAAAAAAAAGTCTAAAATAGAATTTAATTTTGAAGTTTTTGTTTAACAAATATCAAAAATATATTTGTATAATAAAAAAATAAAATAGATTATTTAGATTAAAAAAGCTAATAAATAAATTTTTTTAGTTATTTTTTGCAAAACAATTAAACTAAAACTTGAAAACTATACAATAATTAAATATTTAATAATTAAAATTAAATATTTAGTTGTTTAAGATAAAATATATATTTTTTGAAATAAAAATAATACTCTTTAAGTTAAAGCAATTAGATTTTAGTATAAATTGTTAAATACTAAATATTTAAATCGAACAATTATATTTAAGAAAATACAATATTACTACTATTAATTTATATTGTATTTAAATATTAAAAAATATATTAAAAGTTGTTCTATTTGCAAATATATTAAATTATATTGCAAATATAAATATAATTTACTAAATTTTTTATCTATTTTAGATTATTATTAACAAAATATATTTTGCAACTTTATTATCTTTTTGTTGCTATATTATTATAAAGAAAAGATTTTTCAATATATTTTAGTAATAATTAATAAACTATTTAAGAATAAGAAATTTATATTTATAAATTTTTTAAAAGTTAAAATTATTGTTTAGATTTTTATTAATTTTGTCTAATATATTAAGAATTTTTTAGCTACTATTGTTTTCGACAAAAATACTTAATTTATTGTTTATTTCTAATAATGTTTCTACAAAAAATTAAAAATTAAATCTAAATTATTAATTGTATTTTATTTAAAAATTAATAATTAAATTAAAGATATTAATATTGCTTTTAAACAATATCTTCGAATATATATATAGTACAATTAGAATAATTAAATTAATTATTTTGCTATTGTTAAATTTGTTGCAAATAGTTATATTAGCAAGTCTACTAATTTATTATTATTTTTTACTACTAGAAATTATCTATTACAATTAGATTTAAAATTATTCGAAGTTTTTTTTTAATAATAGTATACTCGAAGTTTGTTACAATATAAAAAATATTAGTTAATAAAATTAAGATTTTGCAAAACTTTTTTTGTTAAAAACTTGTTTAAACTTAAATTAAACAAATAAAGTTTACTAATTGCAAATATATTACAATTTCGAAGTTTAAAATCGATAATTAAATTATATTCGATATTTAAAATATTAAAACAATTTAATTATATAAGTTTCTAAAGTATAAAATTATAGATTTCTATAAAATTATTTGAGCAATTAACAATTAAATTTACAAACTAAAACTACTTAAGTAAATAAAAATTTATTTAGTATTCTATTTATAATTTTTGTATCTTAATAAAAGCAAGTTTTTATTAGATTAGCAAATTAAGTTTTTGCTATTTGTTAATATTGTTAACAATATTAACAACAATAATTTCGAATACTATATTAAAGATATCGAGATATTACAATACAATATATGCAAAAATAATAATAATATAAATATAAATTTAATTGTTACTAATTATAGACGCAAAATACTATAGTATTAAATTCTCTTTATAAGCTATACAAATTACAACAATAGATCTAAATAACTAAACTATTTTATAGCTAACAATTATTTTAACTTTGTTGTTAACTTCTATTACAAATATTTAAATACAACAAAATCTTACTAAATATTTAAGATATTTTCTAATTAAAAATCTAATAAATAGAATAGTTTGCGTCTATATATTTTTTGCGCTTTTCTATTACTGCTATTAAAACGTTGTTTAATATATATTTACAATTCCTATTGTTATATTTAGAATTAATTTTAAAAATATATTGTTAATATAATATTATTATTGAAAGTTATTTGCTATATATTTGCAATCGAAATTAAATAATATTTTAAAATTAAATTTATTCGAGATATTGCTTTGTTTTCTGCGTTAGTTAACAAGAATTTCGAAAATATACTATCGATATATTACTATTGTCGAAAGTTAGTTAATATATACTTGCAATTCTTGTTGTTGCTTCTATAGTATTTTTGCTAGATATTCTATAATTGTTTTTTCTAAAAATTCTTCGAATTAGAATTAACTTAGCATTTCTAAATATATACACAATTGTATATAAATTGCTATTAAAATACTTTTATATTAATCTCTCTTTTTATATTGTAGATTTAGACAAACGTATTTGAATATAATTAAAATTTAACAAATTTCGATTTTTCAATATTGTTATTCTCTTTTGTTGTTGTCAACTTTTTCTTAGATTATATAATTAATCGATTCTCTAAATTTTCTTAGATATAATTAGTTTTTTAAACTTTTTTAAACGCAATCGATCTCTATTTTGCTATCGATTTTTCGATTTTTGTGTTATATAATTCGAACTTTTTCTTTAGAGTTAGAGTTAGTAATCTTTTGTATTTTTTTTAATTTTTTTATATTTAATATTTTCTTAAAATTAATTTATTTTTTTATTTTTTTTGATCTTGTTGTTGCTCGACAAATTGTTTAAAACTCGATTTTTGTTGTTTGATAATTGTTTGATATTTGATTTTAAGTATCAAATTGTATTTAATAAATATATTCGATATTAATCGAAGATAGTCGAAGATTAACTAGAATAATATTTGCAACATATATATTTTTTGTTCAATATATTATTGTTTTTTGTATATTTTGTTTTAAAATTTTTAATTATTTTTTTCTATTTAATAAACTTATTCTTTTGATCGATATATATCGAAAATTTTAATTTTAATTATCGAACAATATTTGATATATATTCGATATTAATCGAAGCTTGTATTCGACAAATATTTGAAATTAATTAAAAAATTCAATATTACTTTGTCGAAGCTTGCAAATAGAAAAAAAAAATAGTATTATAATTTTAGACTAGATAGATTTTGTTTTTATTGTTTTTTAGTCTCGAATATACTACAAATAACGTCTAGCATCTTAATACTTATAGTATTTATACTTATTTTCTATATATAATTAGTTCTGCATAGCTAGTATTCTTGTCAATTAATTATATACTAGCTATTAAAGCTCTAATTCTAACAATAAACAATAAGATTATTATTAATTAAATTATAAAAGAATTGTACTATAATATCAAAAATCTTAAATAAGTTTTAATTTTCTAAAAACTTTATTTAATTTTAAACTAATTAAAGATACAAATTGCTATTAAATTTTATTTAATAAGAATACACTTAAAGCTTGTTTAGAAGTTTCGTAATATTGTTTTTTGCAACAATAGTATTTTTAACAAAAATGCAAAAATATATTTAAAATCGATAATATTAATACGTATATATTGCGACAAGTTTCTTATATTAATATATTTTCTAATATATTAAATTTGAAACAATTTAATTTTAATCTCGATTAATTTAATAAAGAATTGTTAAATCTAAAACAATATATAAAGCAAACAATTTTTCGATAAATATGTAAAATATTATTGTTAAAATTTATATCTTTTCTTTAAATATATTCTAATATATAGATTTTAATATTTTAATTAAATTTGCAACTTATAACAAAAACAATTTTTGCAATTGTTTTAAAACTAAATAAATATTAATAATATAAGACAAAATAAAATTAATAAAGAAGTAGACAAACGTATCTTTTACTCTAAAAAAGAAGATAAGTTAATTAATATAAAATATAAATATTTTAAATTTATTTTTTTCAAATTGTTGTTCTTGTTCTTGTCGAAAACTATACTAGTATTCGAATCGATATATAATAAATTCTTTTTCTAAATATTGTTCTCTTTAAATCTATTAAAACAAATTAAAATATTATTGTTTATACTATTATTATTAATTAGAATATAATTTCAATTTGTATTATTTAACAATATATTGATATTTTAGAAATCTTAAATAAGCAATTTTATTAGACTTTTATTTATTAGACTATTAGATAATAGTTAATTAATTGTTTGTCTTTTATTATTCTACTCTTTTGCGTAACTTAGTTATATATTAGAATTGCGCTATTTTTGTAAGTTTAATAAGAACAAAGACAACAATAATAAGAAAAATAATAACAACAAACTTAAATAATATATACTTTAATACAATAGAGAGAATAATTTGCTTTAAATTAACAAAAGAGATAGTAACAATTTTGTTTATACTCTTTGCTTTAAACGCAAAAAAGAAAATCAAAATACTATTATTAAATAAAACAATTGTTTAACAAATAAATTGTTTTTAACAAGCTCTAGAACAAGATTTTTTAATAAAAAAAACAACAACATTAAGATATAGTTTGTAGATTTTATAAACAATATCTCAAACTTGTTATCTAATATTGTAAATAATAGAAGCAAAAACTTTATTTCAACAATATTGTTGTTAGCTATTTTATTAATTGTATTAAATAACAAAATATATATAGCTCGAAATCTTTTCTATATTCTTGTATATAATAATATATTTTGTTGTGTTGTTTTATATCGATTAAATATACAACAAAAGTTAATATATTATATAAATATTAATTAAATAAATAAGCGTAAATCTATAGTAAAAAATTGTTCAACTTCTTTTTAATGTTTGCAATTTTGCAAAATTTGTTTTTACTTTAGCAAAACAATTTAGATAACTTGTTAAGAGTTAAATATTCAAAAATAATTAACAATAATTAAGAGAATTATACAATTTTAGTCTTTCGATAAATTGAAATATAAAAAACAATAATTAAGATTGTTATTTCTTTATAATAAGCAATATAACAACGTCTATTTTAGTTTATTAAAATATTTATTATAATATAAACAATATAATAAAAAAGCAAACAATATAAAATATTTTAAATAAAAAACTCTTAGAACAAATTAGACTAACTTAAATTATATTAAACTATATAGAGTTAAATTTAATCTAAATTACAAACAAGTATATATTAATGTATTATATTAACTTTTTATTGTTTTTATTTCTCTTTTAATACTTTTTTTTAAGCAATTTCTTTTTGTTTTAAATCTTTTACTTTGTAACAAGTATTCTTTTATATTTTGTTTTATATTAATTTAACAATACTTGTATATATAACTTTATTAATTATATCTAAGAAATTAAGAGTTGCAATATTTTTAATAAATACAATTGTTAATAATTAAATTAAGAAATATTTATTAATCTATATTTGGATAGAATAATAGTTTAATAAATAAAAAAACTAGTTTAAATTTTAAATTGAACAAATTTTTGCATCTTTTAAGCAAATATAAAAGAGTTCTTGTTGTTAACAAAAAAAAAGCAATATATTAAAAATATTGTTTTTGCAAATACAAAACAAAATAAGTTTTTTTTTTTTTTTTTTTCTTTACAATTAATTACAACTCTTATTTGTTATTTTATTCTCTAAAAATATAATTAGAAAGTTAAAGATATATAAATTACAATTATTTTAATTTCTTTTTAATATTTACAATTTTGCGTTCTCGATAACTAGTTGTTCGAATTTTATTTTTAAATTCTTTATATTTAATAATTGACACAACAAATTATTATTTTTGCAAAAATCTCGAACAATACTTGTTAGTATATCTATATTATAAAAAAATATTAAGCGATATTTAAAATATTATTTAATATTAAAATATAAACAAAATATACAAAATATAGTTTCTCTCTTGCAAGTTACAATTATTTGTAGCAATACTAAATTTAAGAGCTACAACTTTTATTAACAATTTTTTCTAAAACTTTAAGTTGCTCTAAGTAAATTAGTAAGACTAAGTATTTAAGAGTTACTATATTCTAAATTCGACATTTGCAATTATTCGAACATTTAAAATTTCTAGACAATATTTTTTAAATATTTTGCAAAAAAATTTGTTTAATTAATAAATTTGTATTTTTGTAGAAAGACTCGATTTTGTATTTGTTGTATATTAAAAACTATTATTAATTCTACAAGTTTGTTATATACAAAATATATATATTGTATTAAATTCTATAATTGATTTGTTGCTTTTGCTAATATTAATTGCAATTATAATACTTATTTATTAAAATAAATTTTTTGTTTATATTAATTCTACAATTTATATAGATATTGTTTGTTTATTTGTTATTTTACAACTTTAAGCGTTAGAAACGTACTATATATTTAAAAAATTCTAAAATATTATAAATTGTATAGTATTACTAGAACAAGTTCGAGATACAAATATTAGAAAAATATTTGTAATTTAATATTATTAACTCTATTAATATTGTAGATATATTAATAGCTTACAATATAATAGAGAATTATAATTACAATTTAATTAATTAATTAATTAAGTTCTATTGTATTTTTGCAATTATTTTTGTATATTGTTATAATAGTAATAATTTAATTGTTAATTTTAATTTTTGTTTATAAAATATAGCAATTTAATTGTTGTATTAATTTAATATAATTGTTTGCATTATATATAATCTTAGAAGTTGTGCTAATATCTATATTGTTTTTGTTATATTGTTTGTTAATATAATATACTAAATTTTGTTTTCTTTTAATAGATAGTTTGCGTCGAAATCTAATTTAATTTTCTCTCTTTAATATTATAATCTTAATTAATTTGTTATTTTATTTAATATATTATATCGACAATTTCGAGACTCTTGTTAATAGTACTATTAGTGACTAATAGTTAAAGTAGCAAGTTAGTTAATAAGCTCGCTTTACATAATTAAGCGCAAAGTTCAATTGCGAATATTTGTGCGTCGCAATATTGATAGCCTTAGCAAAAATAGCAAGTTTAGCAAGATTAGCACAATTCGCACTCTTCTTACGATTTTTATTGAAAGAGCGCAATCTACGTATTGCTTATAATTTTTTTACAATAGTGTTAATAGTACTAAAATCTTTTATGCTATTAATATGGATTTAAACATGCTCTTAATTATTTGTATTAATTCTACTATAATTATAACTAACATATTCGATAATTTAACTTTAATTAATTTTATTACTTTAAAATCGTTAATAAAGCGAAGCTCTAAATATCTCGATAATTGAATTTAGCTTAAGATTATAAAAATTTGTATACGTTTTTCTTACTATATATAGAAATCTTTAGCATAAATTGTATTAAGGATTGCGTCTTCGCATAGATCTAAAATCTATTATATTTATTTGCATTATTTACAATGTTATTTGTCTTGCTTATTTTATATTATATTGTATAGCTTTTTCTTACTTCTAGCTTCTTCTTTCAAGTAGTTCAATTAATTGTTAACTTCAATATTATAGTCTTCGTCTAATTCTTGAATTTTACTTAAGTTTCGTATTTATCTCAATTTAAATTCTTTCGATTAACAATTTTGATTGTATTGATTGACTTGTTTATAATCTATATTAGTTTTAATAATATTAAGAAGACGTTAAACACAATTTACAATATTTATATTTCTCTCTCTTAGTATTGTCTACTTGTCGAACGTCTTTTAGTTAGCGCTATTTAGAAGTCAAGCATAGCAAATAGTCTTTATATATCTTATTTGCTTATTTATTTGTTAAATCAATTGTCGAATCGTAATTATTGCGCTAAATTCGAAGCGTTAATATTCTTAATGTGCTTTTAACAAAACATTTGTTCAATTCAATTTTTAAAGAAAAATCTATCTTAACATTGTTATTAAATTTAATTGTCTTTTGCGTGCAAGTCGCAATTAATTAATTATATCTTAAATTAAGTTAGATTGAGTCAAATTGGGCTAGATTGAGCTAGATTGAGTCAAATTAAATTAGATTAAACTAGATTGAATTATCTCTAAAAGTCTTGTCTATCTTTGCACTAATCTTATTTCTAAAATCTTTTTAAAAGCGTCAATATAATTAACTAGTATATTATATTGATCTTAAACAACTAACAAGCAACTTATTTTTTTCGTACAAGATGCTTATCTTTAAATTACTTTTTATCTTATTGTTCTACAAACGTTATCGCAATTAGTTAACACAATATGTAGATATTAAATTACATTAAAGTAGTCTAAACTAAAATAAATCTTTTCGAAGAGAATAATTTACTTTTGCGATATTATTTCTTTTATTATTTTTCTATAAGGCGCATTATAGTTAGTCAATACATTTTATAGATTTTGAATCAAATTAAATCAAATTAGACTAAAATTTCTTTAAAATTTGAATTTATATTTCGAATTTTTTTTTTCTAAATTGTAGCTAGTACTTTGCGACAATTGTTAGCTTCTAATATTAATAAATTTAATCTTATTTATTCTATTTTTTATCGAATATCTTAATATAGATTTGTTAATTTTATTGTCGACGAATATACTTTTATTGTTTAGTATTTTACGTTGTCGTAATGCTATTTTAAATTTAAACTCGAAACTATTTTAATCGAATAAAAAGTTTTTCAAAGAAAAATATATTTTTGCTTTAAGTTTCAAATTACGATTTGTTTCTTTATTGCAAAATATTATTTTTTCTCGCAATTTGCGCAATCTTAATTTGATTTTTGTTGTACTTTGATTATCTTATAATCTCTATATAATATTCTAGATTTCTAATGTTATTAGCTTAGTATATATAATTATATAATTCGTATTATAGATTACTTGTTGTCGATTTAATTCTTTTTAAATTTGATTGTAATATGCGCTTTGTAACGAAATTTCTCTATATAGTAACAAATTATAATATGTATTATTTTAATTATCTTTAGACTTAGTTTTATAAACAAATGTCTAATTAAGAAATTTGTTTCGAAGCTTTTTCAATTGCTATTAAAGAATAGTAATACGAAGATTTTAACAATTACTAAGATTTGAAACATTTTAAATAGTATTTTTGTTTGTTAATAATTTACACTTAAGAAAATGCAATTTCGCAACAACGTTACAACATAGTTATATAATTTCTTGCTATTACTAAAATTGTAATAATTTTTAATTATCTCGCGTATTTGCTTTATTATATATAATCGAATGTTGTTTATCGAATCGAACAACTATAACAAATTAGTTCTAAATTAATATTAACAAGCTAGAATAGCTATCTTTCTCGTCTCTTTTAACGCTAAAGTATTGACGACGTTTTTATCTTGTTAATATTTGAAATTGTCTATCTAAATAATTATTTTTCTTTATAGCTTTTTTATTAATTTAGACAATCTTGCTTTCTATCTAAAATTTGTTCAAGAATTGCAACTCTTAAATTTAGTATTGTTATAAACAATTGTAACTTGCAAAAGAGAAGTTACGTTTTATATAATTTGTTTATATTCTAATGTTAAATAATATTTTGAGCGTTGTCTAATATTCTTTTATAACATAAGTATATTAGCGAGTATCGTTCAAATCTTTCGCAAAGATAATAATTTTTTTTGTCGATTGTTAAATGCGAAGAATTAAGAAATAAGATTTAAACAATTGATTGTTAAAGACACAAAATTGTAAGTATTAGAAAGAGATTAAAATAATTGTAATTTACGCGTTTTCGACTTTCTAATTACGTTTTTAAAAAACAAGACAACAAATAAGAGCTATAATTGATTAAAAAGAAACTTAAGAAAAAAAACAAAATTTACTTTGTGTTGTATTTGCGAAGACGATATCTTTATTGCATTGTTTTTTTCTTTATTAACAACAAAAGTTCTTTTACGTTTGCTTAAGAAACGCAAGAACTCGTTCGATTTAAAGTTTAAGTTGTTTTTTTTATTTATTAAATTATTATTCTACGCTAATATAAATCAATAAATATTTCTTAATTTGATTAATAACAATTGCGTTTATTAAAAATATCGCAATTCTTAATCTTTTAAACATAGTTAACAAAGTTATGTGCGTAAGTATTGTTAAATTGACGTAAAACAAAATGTAAAAAAATACTTATTACAAAGTAAAAAACTTAAGACAATAAAAAATACTTGTTTAAGAAAAAAGCGTTAAGAGAGAAACAAAAACAATAAAAAGTTAATATAATGCGTCGATATACGTTTGTTTGTAATTTAAGTTAAATTTGACTTAATTTAATTTAATATAATCTAAGTTAATTTAATTTGCTCTAAGAGTCTCTTGTTTAAAATATTCTATATTGTTTGCTTCTTTATTATGTTACTTATATTATAATAAATGTCTTAATAAACTAAGATAAACGTTGTTGTGTTATCTATTATAAAAAAATAATAATCTTAATTATCGTTTTTTACGCTTTAACTTATTGAAAGACTAGAATCGTGCAATTTTTCTAATTATTGTTAATTACTTTTGAACGTTCAACTCTTAACAAATTATTTAGATTGTCTTACTAAAATAAAAACGAATTTTGCGAAATTGCAAATATTAAAAAGAAGTCGAACAATCTCTTTATTATAAATTTACGCTTATTTATTCAATTAATATTTATATAACGTGTCAACTTTTGTCGCATATTTAATTGGCGTAAAATAACGCAACAAAATATATTATTATATACGAAAACATAAGAAAGACTTTGCGCTATACGCGCTTTGCTATTGAATACAATTAACAAGACAACTAGTAGCAATATCGCTTAAATAAAGTCTTCGCTTTTATTATTTACAATACTAAATAGCAAGTTTGAGATATTGTCTACGAGATTTACAAATTATATCTTAATATTGTCGTCTTTTTTGCTAAAAAATCTCGCATTAAAGCTTGTCAAAAACGATCTATTTATCGAACAATTGCTTTATTTAGCGATAACATTTTAATCTTCTTTTTTGCGTTCGAAGCAAAGAGCACAAACAAAGTCGTTATTGTCTCTTTTATTAATTTGAGACAAATTGCTCTTTTTGTTGTGTCAAAGTATATACTATCTAAGTTTGTCGCTATTATCTTTCTTATTATCGCTATTTTTGTTCTTATCGAACTTATAAGAATAGCGCAATTCTAATATATAACTAGGCTACGCAAGAGAGTAAAATAACAAAAGACAAACAATTAATTAACTATTATCTAATAGTCTAATAAATAAAAGTTTAATAAGATTGTTTGTTTAGAATTTCTAGTGCATCGACGCATTGTTAAATAATACAAATTAGAATTATATTTTAATTAATAATAATAGCACAAACAATAATATTCTAATTTGCTTCAATAGACTTAAAGAGAACAACACTTAAATAAAGAATCTATTATGTGTCGATTCGAGTACTAGTATAGTTTTCGACGATAACAAAAACGACAATTTGAGAGAATTTAATTTAAAACGTTTACATTTTACATTAATTAACTTATCTTCTCTTATAGAGCAAAAGATATGTTTGTCGACTTCTTTATTAATTTTATTTTGCTTTATATTATTGATGTTTATTTAGTTTTAAAACAATTGCGAAAATTGTTTTTGTTACAAGTTGTAAGTTTGATTAGAATGTAAAAGTTTATATGTTAGAATACATTTAAAGAAAAGATGTAAATTTTAACAATAATATTTTATATACTTATTGAGAAATTGTTTGTTCTACATATTACTTTAGATTTAACAATTTTTTACTAAACTAATTGAGATCGAAATCAAGTTGCTTTAAATTTAATATATTAGAAAGTATATTAATACCAGAAGCTTGTCGCGATATACGCGCATTAATATTATTAATCTTAAATACATTTTTGCACTTTTGTTAAAAATATTATTGTCGCAAAGAACAACATTACGAAGCTTTTAAACATACTTTAAAAGTATCTTTATTAAGTAAAATTTAATAACAATTTGTGTCTTCAATTAATTTAAAATTAAATAAAGCTCTTGCAAAATTAAAGCTTATCTAAGATTTTTAATATTACAATATAGTTTTTTTACAATCTAATTAATAATAGTCTTATTTTTTATTAATAATATACTTAGAAACTATTTAATGCTTATTTATTAAGAAATCGAACTTAAGAATTGTGTTCAATTTAATAATAAATTTCTTTAGATTGCGTAATCTTAAGAAAAACTACATTCTTAAAATCTTTATTTACTACATTAATATTAATAATCTCGTCAAGAATTAATAATAGTCTCTATAGCTTTATTTAATTTGTAACAATGTTTACAACAAAGTAAAGACAAACATTTGCGACAAATCTAGCAAAGACATCTTCTTAATTATTGTTAAAAACAATAGCTACAATAACATTAATAAAGACAACGTAATTTAGTATCTTTTAGCGCAATTAAAATATAGTCGTTGCAATTAAATTAATTTAACCTTGAACAATCTAGCTTAATCTTAAACAAATTGACTTAAAACTTAAACAATTTGATTTAATTATTAATTAATCTAAGTTTTAAAATAGATTTGCCCTTCTTATTAGTAATAAAATTCTTAATATCTACTATTTTCTTTTTACGTCTTTTACTTTTTTTGACGTATCAATTACGTCTTTTGCAATTTCGAGTTTCGAAATAACAACGAAAAAAATATATATTATACAAAAGTCTACGTATTGCGCAATCTAATTAACTTGTTTAATATGTTATCGTAATTTAAACAATATAAAATAAAGATATTATTATTTATTATTAAGATAGATATTCAAATAATAGAGAGAACATATAAACTAAAAGTCTCTTTATAATTTTAATAACGCAAATTTTGTTAACTTAACTCAATTATTGCGTTTTTGATTTTTTTTCTTCTTTTGATGTTCTTTAGTCTATATGTTTGCAAATCAAATTTTGTTAATTTTGAAGTTAAAATTATATATAGTATTGTATTAATTTTAATCGATAAAGTTGTTAATATAATACTTTGTGCGTTTTTAATTTGTTAATATAAAATATATGTTACAAATAATATATAACAAATTGTAGAATTGTCGAAAATATAAACGTATAAAATTTTTGCTTGTATTAGTAAGAAAGTCGATTATTTTATATATTTTATATATTGTATTAGTAATTTCTTAATTAACTTATCGTTTTACTTCGACTAGTATCTCTATATACTTTTGTAAACGCTTAATACAATTTAATTATTAATAATCGAACACAATAACTATAAGTTGCACGTTTCTTATATATTTATTGTTGCTCTTTGTTAATTTGTTGCTTTAATAAATATTTTTCAACTTATGCTCTTGCATTTATATATAATCTTTTTGTTAATTAACTTTATTGCGTTAACAAGAAGCGCATCAAATTATATTCTTTTGTAGTCTTTTTAAATTCGTATAATTCTTTTTGCTTTATTTTTAGCAAATCAAGAATTTATAAATTTTAATAAAATAGTTTTCTATTTAAAATAAATTTTGTTCTCGAACATTTAATTCTAGTTAATCGCAAATTAATTTTTATACTTTTTTGCGTTTCTTTTAAATAAATATTATTAATGCGTTTATAAAATTCGAACATTCAAACTTCTTCTTTATAGCAACTTTTTTAACTTTTTGTTAATATTTGTAATTTATGCATTATTTGCTTAGCAATACTTAATCGTAAAAATCAAACTATATTAATAAATTTATTAACTCTTATATTAATTTGTTAATTTCTTTCTTTGTCTCTTGTTTAACAACAAATGTTAAACTAATTTACAAATAGAAGATTATATCGCTTATAGCGCTAATATTAATATGTTAAATATTATAATCTAATATTTGTGTTTTTTATTTTTTTGTTTTGTTTATTTTTAAAAAGAATTGCTTTAACAAAACTTTATATATTGTTTTATTATAAAAGATATTGTAGTTCTAAATACTATTAAACAATCGAATAAAATCTATATGATAAGTAAGAATATAAAACTTAAAAATGTTAAAATATATCTTATTTTTGTTGTTTTTATTGTGCATTGTATTCTATAATTGATACTTAACAAAAATTGTCTTTAAGTTATTGATTTAATACAATGCGTACTTTATGTAACTTAATATATTCTTATTATAAGAAACGTATTAAGCAAATATAACAAAGTTTATAATTGTTCAAACACAATGTATTATTGTATTTTGCTTTTCTATTAACAAAGATATTATTGCAAAAACAAATTAATGTATTATTGTCTTCTATTTAATTTTGCTTTATTGTTTGACTTTATTAAACAACTTAAACATTTTTAAATTTATTATATTAAAAATTTAACAAAAGCGCTTATTTAATTAAATAGATTTTGTTGTTTCGATAATACTTTTGTTCTTTTTCTTTTGCTTTGTAAGTTGTTTAAAATACGTTTTTGCAATAATATTGTTAATTAAGATAACAATCTAATTAATTAATCGCATAATTATATCTTTTAATAACTAATAAAAAATGTCGAAATTTATTAATTTATAAACGTTGCAATACTTGTGTTTTTATGTTTAATTGCGCATCGAATATATATTTATCTTCTTTTTGTTTTTTTTTAAATTTGTCTTTTGTTTAGCGAACTTGTTTTAAATATATTTAGAAATATAATATTTTTATCTTTTTATAAGATGCTCTTGTTTGTTTAAAGAAACTTTGCAAATATTGCAATATTTGTTCTTCTTAATACTAATAATAAGAACTTGCTCTTTGTAGTTTACTATTATTTTTTTAATAATTAAATAATATTTTTTTGTAAAATTGTTGACGCAAAGTATGTTTATACTAGATTAATTAAATATTTTAAATGCTATATTTAATTAGTTTGCAAAGCGAGATTATTATAGATTAAAAACATATATTAAAAGATCTTCTTTATAATTTAATAATATACTTTTGCTTATAAATGTTGTAAATACTTTTTTTTAATTTTAACAATTAATATCAAGTCTATTAGCACTAAACTTAATCGAATTTGATTTTATCTTATAATTCGATTTAAATTATTAATAGTTATATATATTAATTATAAGTTTTAATCTTTATAATACTATATTATTTGAGTCTTGTTTGTAGCTATTAGAATTGAAATAATTGTAGCTTCTTTTAGTAGTTAGTCTTGTATATTCTATTATTAATTTTCTATATATATCTCGATATAGACGCAAATATTGTTTGTTATATTGATTTAAATCGATGCGTATGCTAGATTGTTCTAAAAAGATTTGTAATTAAGCAAAAAACGTATTACATTTTTGACATTCTAATAATATATAATATACTTAATAGAGATAAGATTACTAATTGTGTCTTCGATTGTAAATTCTATTTTGCGCTATTTATTGTTTTTGATTTTATATAAAATAATCTTTATTTGCGTACGTTACTTATTGTTGTTGCGAAAGCTGTAACGTTTTTGTATATTTTTGTTATTCTTATTTTAAAACAACGCGTTAATAATATTCTTTATAAGTTTGTAATTTAATATTTATTTTGCAAATTTATAATTTTAGATATCTTAAAAGAGACTATATATTGTCGAAAAAATAAAAAACGATTTTTGTGTAATTTTTTTTATTTGGCGAATATAGCTATTCTTTCGAACTATATTGTTAATAGATTCTCTTGTTCTTTTTTTTTAATTGTATTGCTTAATTATTATAATCAATATAATAAATTATAGATTTGTTAATACGCGATTTCTTGCTTTATTATTAAATGCTTGTATAATATACTTAGAATTAGCAAAATTCTCTATTTGTAAAATTAAAAAATAATACTCTTTAATCTTTATAATATGCGCGTTCGAAAACTTATAATTATTTTAATTTAATTCGAATAATTGTAGAACTTCGTCAAATATTACTTTATTAAATATATTTAATATATTAATCTTCTTTAAACGTTGTCTTATTTCGAGAAAGCAATTGCGCAACTAGTATAAATTGTTCTTTTTTAAGTTCTTTTTTAAATTCTCTTTTATTTTCTTCTTAGATTTAGATTTTCTTCGATGCTTTATTTCTTAAATTACTTAATATCTAACTAGATAGCATATTAATTTATTGTTGTTCTTTGACGTCAAATTATACGCATCGCAAAAACAAGACATAATACTTTGTTCTCTTTTTTTAATAATCTTATCTATTATATATATATAACGCAATAAGACGACAAATGTTTAAAGATTTGTTAAAATATATAATTTATAAAATATAATCAACATATCGTGTTACAAAGTTATTAATATTATTACGCTAAATTAATTTTAAAGAAGTATCTTAAGTTTTGTCTTTTACTATTATAGATATTTTAAAAAAATCAATATTATTATTAAACAAAAATATAGTTAAAGAAATAGATCTTTAGACTACATTAATATATACTAATATTATAATAAAAAATTAAAGTTTTAATTGTTTATTAAGTATTAAGTACAACTATAATAAAAGATTACTTAATTAATTATATTTATAAATTTTAATTATAAAGTAATTTATCGATTAATTATTATATATAATATAAGCAAGCTACGTAGAATTTAAATATTAGCATATTTCTTTTTTTATTTTGCGAAGATTTATAACAACTCTACTTTAAATTATCTCTTTATATATAGATTAATATATTAATATTATTTGAAAAATTTATTTAGTTAAACATTAATATTACAATTGATTTTAAATAAACTCTCTTTATTAAGAGTATAATGTTAGTATTAAACAACGCAAACTATTGTTGTTAAATTATTGCAAACTTAATTAAGAGTTCGCGTTAATTTGCGTCAATTTGCGCCAATTTAAGCAAACATAACAAGAATCGCATTTAAAAAGCAGATATTAGCTTTATATACAATCGTATCTATTAAAGAGATAACTCTCTTAATTAATTTAAATTAATTTGCGTTAACTTGAGCAAACATAACAAAAATTGTGTTTAAGAAGAAGATATTAGCTTTACATGCAATTGTATTTATTGAAAAGATAATTCTCTTAATTAATCTAAATTAATTTGCGCCAACTTAAGCAAGTATAATAAGAATTGCGTTTAAGAAGAAGATATTAACTTTACATGCGATTGTATCTATTGAAGAGATAACTCTCTTAATTAATCTAAATTAGTTTGCGTTAAATTAGACAAACATAACGAGAATCGTATTTAAAAAGAAAATATTAGATTTATATACAATTGTATCTATTAAAGAGATAACTCTTTTAATTAATTTAAATCAATTTGCGCCAAATTGGACAAGCATAACAAAAAATGCGTTAAGAGAAAAGATATATAGAATTACAACTTTACATTCGATCAAAATTATTAAAGACACAATTTTGTTAATTAATCTAAATTAGTTTGCGTCAACTTAAACAAGCATAACAAGAATTACGTTAAGAAAAAAGAGTCGCAATATTACGACTTTATATGCGTTTATAACTATCGCAAAAATGCTCTCTCTTAATTAACATAAACTAGTTTGCGTCAAACTAGACAAGCATAATAGAAATTGTGTCAAAAGAAGAAAGATATAGAATTATAGCTTTATATGCAACTATAATTATCGCAAAAATGCTCTTTCTTAATTAACATAAACTAGTTTGCGTCAAACTAGACAAATATAGCAAGAATTGCGTCAAAAGTAAAGAGATATAAAATTACAACTTTATATTTGATTATAATTACTAAAAATATTGTCTCTTAATTAAGATAAATCAATGTGCGTTAATTTAAACAAAAATAGTAATATCTACGTTAAAAGAAAAGTTATATTAAATAACAACTTTATATGCGATCTTAAATTAATAAAGATGTAATACTCTTAATTAATCTAGATTAATTTAGCAATTATATTAAGAACTTAATTGTGCTTTCGTAATTAAATATTACAAAGCTCTTTAAAATGTTTTTTTTGTTTATCTTTATATTTATTGCAATTACAAATAAGTTTCGAAAACTTAATATAAAGAGTGCTAAACTCTTGCTTTCGACAAAGCTTTATTAATATATTTTTTTGTTTAAATTTTTTTTTGACGACAAGTTAAGCTTTGTTTTTGATTTAATATATGTCGCAATAATTAAAAAGTAACTAGAGATTGCTTTGTGCAATTAATATTTTAAAAAAAAATTACGTACAAACAAAGCAACAAAGAGAATAAAAATAAGAAAGTAAAACAAAGACAATAGCAATAAGTTAAGTTGATTAAAATTTAAACTAAATTAATTAGAATCAAAGTTATAGATTTAAAATAAAGTATAAAGATAAATACAAAAATAACTTTCTAAATTATTAATTTTTTTAACAATATTTATGCAATAACTATTTAGATTGCAAGAAAATTTATAATCTTAAAGATTTTAATTATGAATTTAATTATTGCAAGCTAATTATTTAGCGCAATATTTTTAATTCTTGTTTTTGTATATAGTATGTAGTATAAAACTTTTAACTTGTTATTTTAATGTTAGACGCAAACAAAGATTTAAACAATTTAGAATGCACTATATACAAGTTCGTATATAATAATTATTATAACGTATTAAAAATTTTAATCTTTTTTTAGCATTTTAACAATCTTAATTAATGTATTTAATTTGTTTTGTTGCAAAAGCTTGTTTATTATTTATTTTTTTAACAAGCTTAAAAACGTTAATTGTTGTTTGTTGTTTTAAATTTTTTAAATTTTCGAAACATATTTAAAAATGCTCTCTCTAGAGTTAAATGCTTTCGCAAAAACTATAAAGAGAAGTTAGTATATAACACTTGTAAAATAGAGCAAACATTAGAATTTGCAATAGAAATAATAAAGATAACAATTATAATAAAGCAAGAGTTAAAATAAGGATAGAATTTATATACTTTATTACTAATGTTATTTTAGAAGAGTTCAACATAATTAAGATAAATATTTTGAAATACTTTAGAAAAACTTTCTTAATAACAAATAATTTTAAACAAATTTTTATTAACATAAAGTAGAAAACAATTAAAAATTAATTTTCTTTAATATAATTAATATTTAAGTTTATGTAAACTTTAAATACATAGTTTTTAATTTGACGCATTTGCTATTATAAAATTGTCGACGTTATAAACGTTGAATATAATAAAATTATTATAGATTTGCAACAAACGTATTTTGTCGAAGATTTATTCAATCTTTTAAATTGTTATATTTGTAAAATGTTTTTAAATATAAATTAGTTTGTATTGTTGTTAATTCTAGACTATATGCATTTGTTCGAACTATACTTTAACGCGCTTTTTTTAATTAACAATTATACTTTTTAAACTATTTTAATGCTTTTTAGAGAAAGTGTCTTTTAATAGATTTGCGCTAAAGTTTAAAAAAATATAGCAATTGTTTATCGTATTATTTGCTTTAATTATAGCAACAAATTATAATTTTAAAAATTAAAGTTTCAAAGATTTGCATAATTTCGAAAGTTAATATTTTAATTTTTAAGATATTTTTCTTTTTGTTGTTGTCGATGCTTTATTTTTTATTTTATTAAGAGATTCTATTGTAAGTTCGAATTTATTAAATTAAGAGAAGCAACAACGTTTGTAAAATTTGTTGTAATTATAAATTCAAATACTATTATTAATTAAAAGCAATATTTGAGTCTTTTAATCTTAATGCTATTTATTATTTTCTAAAGTCCCAATTTTAGTATCTTAACAATATAATATCTATTAACAACAACAAATTTTATGTAAATGCGATAAATATTTTTTTGTCTTATATAAGATTATTCGCAAAACTTAGTAAATTTAAATACAATATACAACTTTTAGTTGTAATATATAGTTAAAGACTATACAATAAATAAGATCGAATTTAAAAAATTGTAGTATTTTAAACAATTTTCTCTTATATTTGTAAAAAGCTATATAATAAAATTGCAATAGATTCGAAGTTAATTAAGAATAACAATTGTTAACATTTATTTGTTCTTAACTAATTAGTAAAAATTAAGAAAGATAATATTAAAATTCTTTATATCGACAAATTTATAAACTCTTTTGTCTTAATTGTTAAGATTTGTGTTCGAAAGAAAATATACAACGAGAACGCTATATATAAGATAAAGATTAAATTGACATAAATAGACGTTTAACTATTGCTTAGACTAGTAGAAGAATAAATAACGTCGATAAATGCATTTTTAGAGCAATGTTTGCAAGTAATAGATTTATCTCTCTATTTAATTTGAATGCTTTGTTATTGTTTTTATAGCTATAAACAAAAGATAGCAATTGCGAGAATAACAATAGTCTATAGATATAAGTCGTTAATAACTAAGTAATTGAAGAGAACAAATATATTTTATTTTTTCGAAATTTATCTTATTTGCAAACAACGCGTTATAGAGACTATTTAATATAATATTAGAGACGATAACAAAGAATCTAGCTAGCTACTATTAAGAAATCTTTCTTACTTTATATTTAATAATATATTTTTTTTTTAAATTTGTTTTTTTTAAGAACAATGCGCACAAAAGTTGCAATACGCTTCTTGGTTTTATTTAAAAAATGCTTATATAATTAATTGATTTAAAAAACTTTAAAGTTAAATATCGATTTAATAAAGCGTTTAAGTAGAAGAAGTAATTACAAACATCTTAATTATGTTTTTATTTGCATTTTTCTTATTTTTTTCTTTTTTATTTTGCGAATTTGTCTTAATTAATATATTTATTTTCTTCTTTATAATATGTATAATTACCATCGAATTAAAGTCTTTTTTATTATTAAGCTTAATTTTGAATTTTGTGTGTTCTAGTTTCTTAAGTTGTTATTAATCTTGTATTGTTTGCTTGAACGCTTTTGTTTAAAGAAGAGAAATCAAAACTTAACTTATTATAACAAAATAACTTAGCAAATAAAGATACTATACGCTTCGAATTTAATAAGATATATTGTCGATTTAAAAACAATATGGCGAAGAAGATAGACTTGTATACTAATTTGCGTAAAATAACTTTTTAACTACATTCTTTGTTAATTAAATTAAGAAAACTTTAAAGTAATTAAAAAGATTTATAATAAAAGAAGAACTAATAAAATCAAATTGTAAAAAAAGAATTAATACAATTTGTTAAAAATTATTTGCTTATCTATTAAAGCGCATTTTGAAAGTACGAAAATAAATTTATTTATATTGTTCTAATTTTGTACTTAAATTCGAAGAAAATTCTTAAGCTTTTGTTAAATTAAAAAAATACAATATTAAATATTGTTGTTGTTAATTAAATTACAAGTTGTTTTTAAGCGTTTAATATATTACAACTTAATTAATTAAATTTAAGAAACAATTGCATTAAACAAGTCGAATTCAAAAAGACTTAAAGTTAAAATTTAAGATTTGTAAAAAATTATCGAACAAAAAGAAATAAAGTTGCGTTAATTAAAATTTTAGAGAGAGCATACTAGAAATTTCAAATAAAGAATAGTAGTTAAACTTAAAATCGATTAACAATGACGCTTTAATAATAGAAATAATATGTAAGTTCGCTAAGAAACTTAAAGAAACAAAGAAGAAAAATATTAATAAAGCAAATTGTTCGAGATTAATGTAATTGTCTTCTTTGCTATTTATTTTTTAATATTTTTCTTTTGTCGCAACTTTAAAAATAATTTTAACGTTATAAATAATAACATCTTTGCAAAAACTTATTAGATAAAAAAAAAAAAAAAATTTCTAGTATTTGTCTATATTTGTTATAGAGAATTTTAATCTATTTTATACGATTTGTTTTAAAATTAAGTTTCGAATGCTAATAATCTTTGAAAATCTAATTGATAGAATTATGTTATTAAATTAAGACACTTATACGACGAACAAACGTTTTGATCAAAATATAATAAAATAAAGAGCAAGCTAGCAAAACATTTTTTTATATTTATATCTTTAAATTTGCAATATAATTATACATTTTCTAAGATAATAAAGCTAAAATTGTAAGTAAATTTATGTAAAGATAATGCTTGTAAATAAAGTAAAAATAAAAAAATAAAACAAGTTGTAAAATCAAAGATTATTAATAAGTTAATGCAATTATTATTATTAAACTCTAGAATTAAGAATTTTGTAAACAAGTTATATTATATAAATTACAATTACTAGAGATTAAACTATGTTACAAACGTAATTTTTTATATTTACGATTAAAACAAATAATTAGACGTTAATTAAAATAAAAGTTTGTAAAATAAGTTTGCGAAATAATTGTAAAAAAGAACGTTAAAGATAACAATATAGTAATGCTTTAAATATACAAATTAAATTATAAAAACGCGACTAAAGCGTAAAGAAATAAAATATATCTCTTGCAATTAACTTCGAAGTTCTAGAGACTTATTAAAAGAAATAATGCAATATTTGATTTGTTAAGATTTTAATCTTATTATTGATCTTAAGACTTAAGTAATAATTAATAATAACAATTTTAGATTCAAAATTAAGATTAATATATTAAATAACTTAAAAAAGAAGCTTGTAATAAGAATGTAAAAAATATAATTATAAGAATAAAGCAACTATGTTAAGCAATATAGATCTAACGCTTCGAAAAAAATTAGCTAACGTTTACTCGAATTATATTGAATTATATTGAACTATATTGAGTTATATTAACGCAAATGTTAACGTAAATACAAAGCAAACAAATCGAAACTTAAAAAAAGATAAAAGTATTAAAAAAAGATATAATTAATAAAAATCTTTGTTATTGCGCAAGCTAATAAGCTTGCTTAATCGACTTTATCTTTAAATACTAAATAGAAAACTACACTTATTAAATCTTTATTTTTTTCTTTGAATTTTTGATAGTTATTGTTGCATCTATTGTTGTATTAAATTTAATAACATTAGTATTTTTCTCTATTATTGCAAAGACTTTTTGAAAAGTTTTGATTATAAACTTGATTTTTGTTAGTTGTTTATTTAGCACAACTTTTTTAATTCTTGTTCTAATATACAATATATAGTAAAACACTTTTAAATTATTGTTTTAACGTTAAACGCAAATAAGGACTTAAGCAATTGTAATTGTATTATATATCGATTTACAAAAAATTACAATTATAATGCGTTAAAAATTTAGATTTATATTTATAATATTAACAATATTAATTAACGTATTAGATTTGTCTTTATGTAGAAGCTTATTATTATTTGAATCTTTAACAAGTATAAAGATATTAATTGTTGTTTGTTGTTTTGCGTTTTTCGAATCTTTAAAACATATATAAGAATGTCTATTTAAAGTTAAATATTTTCGCAAAAACTATAGAGAGAAGTCAATATATAATACTTATAAAACAAGACAAATGTTAAAATTTGCAATAGAAACAACAAAGATATTAATTATAATAAAACAAAAGTTGAAACAAAGATAAAACTTATATACTTAATTATTAACGTTATTTTTAAAAAGTTTAATATAATTAAGATTAACGCTTTAAAATGCTTCTTAAGAATTTGTTCTATAATTGTAATTTTTAAACAATTTTTTACAAATTAAAAATAAAATATAATTAAAGAGCAATTTTTTTTAATGTAATTGATTGTCAACTTTATACAAACTTTAACAATCTTATTGTTAATTTAGCGCATTTGCTATTGCGAAATTGTCGATACTACGAATATTAAGTACGAAAGATTATTATATACTCTTAACAAATATATTTTGTCAAAAACTTGTTTAAATTTTAAGATTGTTAGTTTTTCGAAATACTTTCGAAGATAAATTGCATTGTGTTGTTGTTAATTTTAGAATTATTATTTATATTTAAACACTTTATTAATTTGTTTTTGTTAATTGACAATTATTGTTTTTAGACTTTCTTAATATTTTTTAAAAAAAATAGCTTTAGCAAATTTGCGTCAAAGTTTTAATATATCTAGTAATTGTTTATCGAATTATTTACTTTTATTATAGCGACAAATTATAATTTTAAAAATTAAAGATTTAAAAATTTGCATAATTTTCGATGCTAATTTTTTAGTTTTTAAATTATTCTTTTCTCTATTGTTGTCGATAATCTTCTTTATTTAATTGAGCAATTTTATAATAAAATTGTAATAAAAATGTTCTAAAGAATTCCAAGCTTGCAATCTTGCTAGATTGAGAAAAACAACAACGTTTATAAAGTTTGCTATAATTATAATTTTTAACGTTAATATTAATTAAAAGCAATACGTAGATCTTTTCGCCTTTATGCTATCTAATACTTTTCAAGAACTTAAACTAGAAATTTTAACAATATAATATTTATTTACGACGTCAAATTCAATATAAATATAATTAATTGTTTGCTCTTTAATTATTGTTTTATTTTCTTTTACTTTACAAGTTTATTTGTGAAATTTAGCAAATTTTAATTTAATACGCAACTCTTAAGTCGATTATATTATTAACAATTAAACAAATGTTAAAAATAAAAACAAACAATTAAAGTATTTCGAATAATTAATCTTTGCATTCTTAAGAAGCAATACAATAGACTCGCAAACAATTGTAAATCTTCTAATAATATTGAGCGTTAATACGTATTTATTGTTAAAAAATAAATAAATGTTAAAAAAAGTAATATCGAGAGTTTTTAAATTAATCAAATAAAAGACTCTTTTTTCTTAATTATTAAGATTGATTTTTAAGACGAAAAACAAACTAGATTTGTTAATAGATCGATATTTGTAAAACTTTAAACTAGATTAACACAAACAATTATCTAACTATTTATTAAATATATTAGCAAAAAAGTAAATAATATCGAAGAATACATCTTTAAAGCAATATTTACAAATAATAGATTTGTCTTTTTATTTAATTTGAATGCTTTGTTATTGTTTTTATAGCTATAAACAAAAGATAACAATTGCGAAAATAATAATAATCTATAAATATGCGTCGTTAGTAACTAAGTAATTAAAGAGAACAGATATATTTTATCTTTTTAAAATCTATCTTGTTTACGAATAATGCGCTATAGAGACTATTCAATTTAATGTTAAAGATAACAATAAAGAATGCGACAAATTATTGCTAATAATATATTTCTTACTTTATATTTAAAAGATTATATTTTTTCTTTGCGATATTATCTTTTAATATAATTCGCACAAACTTAATTATACGCTTTTAGATTTTGTTTATTGTATATTTATACAATTAACTTTTTTATATAACTTTGAAACTAAACATCAAGTTAATAAAGCACTTAAATAGAAAAACTAAATACTAATATTATAATTATATTCTTCTTAGCTTTTTTCTTATTTTTTTTTTCTTTCTTTTGCTCTTTTGTTTTTGTTATTATATTCTTTTTTTTCTTTAAAGCGTTTATAATCTTAATTATATCTTGATTTATTTTGTCTTTAAACTTAAGTTTAATTAATTAAACGTTATCGATTTTCAAGTTGTTTTTAATTATTTTTTGTATATCTTTTCGACTTTTCTTGAAAGAAAAAAGATCAAAAAATAAATTATTGTTATTAAAAGAGCTTAAATACGAAAATATTGTTTGTTTGAAGTCTAACAAAACACACAATTAATTCAAAAACAATATGGCGATAAGAACAAGCTTGTATACTAATTTGCGTAAAATGTCTTTTTATTTTTATTTTTAATAGATCGATGTAAGAGAGCTTTGAAGAAATTAAGCAAATTTATAACAAAAAAAGAACTAATTAAGAAAATTTATAATAAGAGAGCTAATGCGTTTTGTTAAAAGTTATTTGCTTAAAAATTAAAACGCGTATTAAAAGTACAAAGATAAATTTATTTATATTATTTTGTTCTTATATTTGAACTCGAAGAAAGTTTCTATAATAACGACGAACAAAATAAACATTATTTTAAAGATTGTTGTTATCGATTAAATTTAGATTGCTTTTTAGCGTCTAATATATTACAACTTAATTAATCGAATTCAAAAACAAATTGCGCTAAATTAAACAATCTTGAAGAGAATTGAAGCTAAAGTTTAAGATTTGTAAAGAATTATTAAGCGAAAAGAAATAGAGTTGCGTTGTTCGAAGTTTCAAAAAGAGCATATTAGAAACTACGCGTAAAGAATAGCAATTAAATTCGAAATTAATTAACAATAGCGCTTTAATAATAAGAGCGATATGCAAACTCGCTAAAAAGCTTAAAGAAACAAAGAAAAAAAGTGTTCGCAAAGTAAATTGTTCAAAATTAATATAATTGTTATTTTTGCTATTTGTCTTTAAGTATTCTTCTCTTATTATAACTTCGACAACAAATATAGCGTTATAAACAATTATATTTTTGCAAAGATTAATTAAGTATTAAGAGTAGTCTTAAATCTTTAAGATTTATCTATACTTTTTATGCAAAATTTTAGCTTGCTTTATACGCGTTGCTTTTAGTTCGATTTTTAAGTGCTAATAAGTTTTATAGATTTTGTTAGTAAACTTGTGCTTTTAAGTTAAGACAATCGCACAATAAAAGAGCGTTTTAACATTAATATAATAAGATTTATAATAAGTTAGCAAAACATGTTTTTGAGTTTATGTTTTTAAGTTCTTATTATAGTTATATTTTTGTTAAGATAAAAGAGTTGACATTATAAGTTGACTCGTAACGAGATAATGCTTACAAAAGAAAAATTAAATAAGTAAGTAAAGCAAGCTATAAAGTTAAATATTATTAATAAGTTGATACGCTTATTAACTTAATACATGCGCGTCGAATATAAAATAAATATAATTAAAAATTATATAAATTTGTTGTGCGCAATTACGTAAACAACATTTTTGAGCAAAATTAAATTAATATAAATTAAGCTAATTAAGTAATTATAGACGCAATTAAGAGATAAATTTATTGTAAAACTATTTATTGACTAATTTGTTAATAACTTTTAGAGATATGTGCGAAAATAAATTTGAGCTATATTGAGCGATTCGAGATTATTTGACGTTGAAGATTAAGATATAGATATTTTTAATTAATATAAAGAAGACGAAATGTATAAAGCTTCGAGATGTATACGAAATTGAAACATGTTAACGCAATTTGAGCGAAATAAAGTGTTCGAATGCTAAGATATCTAGAATGTTAATTAGAATCTTAGACTATATATATTTAGAAATTAAAAGATCGATATCTATTTAAGATTTAAATTAGTATAGCACAATTTAAATTAAAGTTAACAATAATAGAAGTATATATAATTTAAGTATATAGCTTGTAATACTAAGTCTAAAGTTTACAAAAGCGTTCTAATATACTCTTTAAATAAAAATTGATCAAATAGAATTATTATAAGAGAAGAGTAACAAATGTAACTTTTCGTTAGCAATTAGTTAGCAAAAAGTCGTTTTAGCAATATGCGCAACTAGCACTTTCTAAGCAAAGATCTTGGAATTGTCAATACAAATTGTTTATTTTTTATATCTAAAGAGTTGCTTGTCTTCGAAACAATTCTTTTAGTATTATAAGTAATAATTAATTTAAACTTAATTAAAAAAAAACTATATATTAATAAATTTATATTTAAAGCTATATTTTTCTTAATATTGATATAATTTTTAATATAATTTTTATTTATTTTTGTCTAAATGTTTTAATTAAAAGTCTTCGAAGTATTTATATATTTCTGATAGCATTTTAAGAAAGATAGAAATTTATTAATTTTTTTCTATATATTAACAATTTGATTTGCAATTTATTTTTTGTTAGTTGTTTGTAGTTAAATATTATTTTAAATATCTATTTTATTTAACTATTGCAAGTCTTTATTGTTTCTATAATCGAATTCCAAATTATTGTTGCTATCGATATAATTGTTAATCTAATTATATTAGAATATTAACTTAAAGTTTGATTTAATTGTTTGTACTATATTTATTTATATTAATATTAGCTTTATATCTCTATATATTTTTAATTAATTTTTGTACAATAGTTGTATAAAAAAATATATTTATTCTATTATTGTTATTTTCTTTGTTATTATTGTTTTTATAATTATTGTATTCTTTGTTTTGTTCTATAATTAGTTACAACTAATACTACTACTATTTTAAGCAATCTTTTACAAAAAACAAAATTATTGCGTTTTTATAAAAATTGTTGTTTAGTATAGTATTGTTATTGTAGTTGTTCTTATTCTAGTCTATAATTAATCTATATTAAATTTTTTGTATATAAATAGTTATATTATTGTCTCTCGATTGCTATCTAATAGATTAAGAAAATTGTTTAAAATATTTAGATTAATATCAATTTTAATATATTATTTCTTAATATCGAAATTTAAATAGATAAAAATATTATTAAAACTGTTTGCTATAGTATCTAACAATATATATTTATAATTAAATTGTCTATAAAATTTAGTTACAAGCTTATTAATCTACTCTTAAAACAAATATTTTATAAATTGTTGTTTTACAACAAACAATCTATTTTATATTTTTTTTATATATTTGATTATCTCTACTGTATATTAGTATTAGTCTATTAAAATTAATAATCTAAATATATTATTTTTGTTCGATATAAATCTACAGATCTTTATAGAGAGATTAAATATCTGCTTTGTTAAATAGTAATAGATTGTACAAAATATATTTTAAATTAATTTTAAATTAATTAAGTCGAAAAAGACTTTTGTATTTTTTTAACAATTATAGAATTTTTTTTTTTTTTTTTAAAGAAGCAATTGTAAATTACTCTGCTAAAAATATTATTTAAAAATTAATTATTGTTATTTACTTTTTTAAACTTCTATATAATATTAGTTTTAATCTAGATAATTGTAAAAATATATATTAAGTAATATAATAAGTCTGCAAATTGATTTTTTAGCAATAATTTTTTTGTTTTATTTGAATTATTTTTGGAATAAAAATTATATTTATTTGTAACTTAATATTAAATTCTTTTTATTATTATATAACAAAATTTGTCTATATAATTATACAATTGTAGCTATATTATTGTTTGTTTGTTAATTTCGATACTTAAATATAAATATTTATTTGTATTTATAATCTGTTAAAAACAAATCAATTTTATTTTTGTTTTGCAAATTAAAACAATTACAATATATTATTTAGATATAGTTTATTAATTTCAAAAAAAAACTTATAATATTTTTCAATTACAAATTTACAAATTTAATAATATAGTTTTTAATAATTAAGACAATTAGAAATTATTTAGTATTTATTAAAAAAAAATTATAATTAAATTTCGAAAATACTATTTGTTGCAACAAACTCTTTTATAAATAGATTTTTATTAAATTTTTGCGCTAAGTATTATTAGATTTTCGAGAAAATAAGTTTTTGAAAAATCGAATTAATTGCAAGAATTTTAAAATTAATACAAATCTATTAGTATTTTATAGAATATTAGCAATTCCGGAACTTTTGTTAATAGTACTATTGATAGCTAATAGTTAAATTAGCTAATATATTGATATGTTTGCTTTATATAATTAAGCGCAGAATTGAGCTACAATTAGTAGAATTTGTAGATATATAATTGATATGCGCTTTGTCAAGATCTAATCTTGTATATTATTAAGTTTTACAACAAACGCAATCTACAAATGCAATCTATAAATCGCAATCTATAAACGCAATCTACGAATTGCAATCTACGAACACAATCTACAAACGTAATTTACAACTATTGTGTTTACAATACAATTACGCAATAAAAACGTTCTTGTTAACGTATAACTTGCGCGTAGAAATTTTACAAATTGTTCGATTCTATTATACAAATTACTATAGTGTAGACAAGTAACAAATAAAGATATAAGCAAAGCATTGCAAGAGTTTGTACGCATTTTAAATATTAAAATTGAACTTTTACTAAGCAAGCATTAAGACTTTTGTTGCTAAATAAACTCTAAACTAACTAATAGTTAAATTAGCAAAATTTGCAACTAGCACTTTCTAAGTAGAGATTCCGGAATTGTCGATAAATCGATAAATTTGCAAAGCTAAAAATAGATTGTTTAGACTATAATAATACTATTAGTTATATATTAATTTGTATAATTTGTATTATCTACTATTAATATAATACAAAACAACTTGTTTTTATAATATAAATATATATTGTTTTTCTTATTTACAATAGAATTTTTATATCGAGCGCATTTTCTAAATTTAATATTAATATTTTTGTTTTTTTTATTATTATTGTTAATTGCAAATCTATTTAGCTTGTTGTTAAATATATTAGTAGATATTACAATTTTTTTATATTATATAGCAAAAAACAAAAAAGAATAATTAAGCTACTAGAATTATTTTTAGAATTAAAAAGTATTAATTGTACAATTTTGTCAATACTTTTTTTAAATATATTAGCAATATATATTTTATAGTAATCGAGATTCTGAAATTAGCTTAAGAAATAAACAATACTAATAGAATAATTAAATATCTCGAAATAGTAGTATATAACTGTTATTTTAATTATGCTATCGACAATTAAGAAATTAGTATATTTTCTAACTTTTTAAAATTTAATATTCAAGCTATATTTAATCGAGACTAATTTAATTAATTAATATTAATTAATTAAAAATTAGTTAATATTAATTTGCAATAAGATTATATTAGCATTTTTTTTATATTGTATATTGTTAACAATTTATTTGTTTAATTTATTATTTTTTGTTTTAGTTGCTTTTAAATTGTTAAGTTGTCTTTATTAAATATAAAACTAAATTTAATTATATTTAAAAATAATATAGTTGTTCAATTATTAATAGAGCAGTTTTTAATATTTTTTTTTAATCGAAATTTTTTTACAAAATTATTATATTAAATATTTTTACAATTTTTTTTTTGTATTATAATATCGATTAGTCGATAACTATATTCTAAATAATATTTTACTATTATCTAAATATTTGATTTGTAGTATATTATATTTTTTTTTCGAAATTAAAATATTTGTAAATTTTTAGATTAAAATTTTTGCAAATTTTTAAATTAAAATTTTCGAAATTGTTCTTAAAGCGCAACAGTATTTATTATATATTTTTAAAAAAAATCTAATAAATCGAGATTCTAATTATAGTTAGACTAAATCTATATAAATTAACAAATTAAATTTATTTAATAAAAATACAAGTCTATTTAATATAGATATAAATAACAATTTTTTTAAAATTGCTACAAAATATATTTTAGTTAATATTATTTTTGCTGCAAATTATTATATATATATAAATATTAATATAGCAATTTGTTATAAAATTAATATAACAATTATTTATATTTTAAGTTTTCTAAAAATACTTAATAGAATTTTTAAAATTTTAAGTTAAAATAAAAACAAAAATCGTCTATATTATTTTTATTAAAATAGACTTGCAAATTTGCTAAATATTAAAATTACATCGACAAATCGGAGTAATCCTCCTCGGGAGCTTTTAGCGATTAGGGGCTCCCAGGATCGTTGTGCGCATGTCTTAGTCCTTGGGCCACATTAGCAAGATACGATTGACCCGAAGCCGCCCGTAGCCAACCAAGAAATTTGGGGAGTACGTCAAGCGTTACCCGAACATTACTCGTGGTTTACGAGCGCAATTCACGAGCGCAATTTACGACTCTTATGCGCACAACACAACTACGCATTGAAGACGTTCTCGTAAGCGCATAACTCTCGCGTAGAAATCTTACGAATCGTTCGATTCTACTATACAAATTACTATAATGTAAACAAGTAGCAAGTAAAGACGTAATCGAAGTATTGCAAGAGTTTGTACGCATCTCGAACATCAATAATTATACTTTTTGTCAAACTTTATTTGGCTCTCTAAATGCAAGCTTTTAAGAGTCTTCCAAGCTAGCCTTGAGCACGCCTTAGATCACTTGAGCCAAATCTGCAATTTAAACTTAATAAATCGTCTTCCCAATTTGTCGATATAACAACTCTTTAATTGTTAACAAAATACTTTAGAATAAATTTTTTAAATTTATTAAATTTTTGAATAGCAAACTTAAAATCAAAATTTATATTTTTTGCGCTAATTGTTGTTTTTTTAATTTTAAAAAAAATCTTAAATATTACAAATTTTAAAAAATTAATTAAAAACAAGTTATATTTTTTAATTTAAAAAAACTTAAAAATAAACTTTTTATATCTAAAATATTGTTGTTTTAAATAAAAAATAAAATTATTACAATTAATACAACTTTTAACTAATTATATAACTCTAAAATTTAATTAAGTCTTAAATCTAAATTATATATATATAATTATTATTACAATTAAACTAATAACAAAAAAGATTAATTTTATATTAGTTTATACTTTATTTTACAATATATAATTAGAATTAATTTAAGACTATATTTGTTTTATATTCTATTGCGCAACAATTTATATATTTTTTTTCTATTAATATTAATATTTTTGCAATAAAACGCTACAATTAATTTAATATTTTAATATTTTAATTATAGTATTAATGCGCTTAAAAATTATATTAATATTAAATAAGTAAAATACTTTGTTTGTCTAAATATTAAGATTAACAAATATTGCAAAAAAATTCTAATAGATTTTTATTAAGTTTTTGACAAATAAACAAACAATATTAATAAATTTATTTTAAATTTTAAATTTCTTACTTGTATTTAATTTATTTAACAAAAATACAACTATAGCAATCTATATTAAAGTTCGATAATACATAATATAGAAAATATTATATTTTAAAAAATCTCTATTTTGTATAACAATATTTAAATATCAAAATTTAATTGTTTAATAATTTATTTTTACTTTGTTGCTATTCTAAATAACAACTTAATTATAGAGATTCTTAACTACAATTTAAACAATATTATTTATTTTTATTAAAAAATAATTGTTGTGTTAGTTTGTCTCTTTTGCTATTTATTTTTGTTAATTTGTATTAATTAACAATTTTTAGTTATATAAGAAATTCTTTGTACTATATATATTAATAAGATATTGCTAAATTGTTATTTATAAATATTAAATATAATAATAGCAGATTAAAATTAATTATAAAGACAAGATATTTAAATTTATAACAAAACAATTCGATTATTGCGCAATTATATATTAGATATACTAGAAAATATATTTCTAATTTTTAAAAACAATAAAACAATAATTTTTAAAATTAATAACTATTTCGAGCAATATATTAATTAGCAATTAAAAGTTATTTTACTATTAATTTTTTATTTTAATATTTTTAATTTTAATATATTCGATTATATATAAATATTTAGCAAATCTATAAATTTAAACAAATTTTTTACTTTTATATTTTTTGTTAATTAATTTTTTACTGCAACTAATATATTTTTGCGTTAATTTTATAATTGTTGCAAATTTAGTACTAACAAATATTTTAATTTAATAATTTAGTATTTTTAATTTGCTATATAGATTTTTTTACAAACTAATACTCTATTAATATAGAATTTGTTGCAAATATTAATTTTAATATTTTTGTTTAATTTCTTTAAATTTAGCAATAAGAATTTCAAAAAACTAATTTTTAAAATTTTTTTTTTTTTTTTTTTTTAATAGTTTCCTATACTTTTTTAACAGTCTTTCTTGTATAATAGTAATTTTTTCTCGATTTTTCAACAATATATTTTTGACTTTTTCTAAAGTTGACAATTTTGTTAAATTCGAATATTTAATATTGCAATATCGAATTTTTTTTTATAATATTTTTCTATATTTTTTCTCTCTCTTTTATTAATTTTTTGTATTTTATTTAAGATTATATTTATTTTTTGTACAACAATTTAAGATTTCTAATATATCTAGATACAGATTTTAACAATCTTGCTAACAATTTTTTTTTTTTGCAAACTTTGCAAAATATAGATTTCCTTTTTAATTGTTTTAAATATCTAACTTTTCATATAATACAATAATAGATAGTAGAAAATTATAAAAAAACTTGAAAAATTTAAAGTTTTAGTTAATTTTTGTATCTAGCTTTTATAGTTAATAAATATCTCTTTTTTATACTAATTTGCTGTTTATATTTTTGTTGTTTTAATTTCTCTGTCGATAGTTTCGAGATTTAAAATTAATATATTTTATAATTTAAGTAATTCGAATATAGTTAATATAGTAATTTTGTAAATAATAGTAAACAGACTTTAAAACTACGCAATTTTAAAAATATTTTTATAAAATTTTCTACTAAATATTGTATTGTATTTTTTAAAGTAATTGTTAATGTAAACTTTGCTATTAATTCTATTTGCAAACCAAAAATAATTGCTCAATTTAAATTTCTTATTTTAAAATCGACAATTAATATAATTCTATATTTTACAAGCTTGCAATATATATTTAATATTTTTTTCAATTAATTTTTCTAATATTCTAAGATTATATAAAATTGGTTTTTTAGCAATAATATATTATAAACAATACAATATTATATATTTTAACAACTGTATATTCGAGCAAATAAAAAGATTTATACAAAATATTCTATAATAAATAATAAAAATATTGTTTTACTTATTATATAAAAGTTAATAAGAATATCGAACAAATAAATTTGAACTATTAATATCTATTTTTTAATAATTTTTTATCTTTTCTTTTATTGTATTTTTTTATTTAAAAAATTATTGTTTGCAAATTACTATTAACAATATAATAATTAGTATTTTGTATATTTTAAAAACTAACTAGAGTTTGTATATTGCAACAATAATTAATACTAATATAATTTCTAAACAATCTTATTAATTTTTAAAACAACTAAGTAATTTAGATTGTAACAATAATAATTTTTTAAAACAAATTAGTAGTCTAGATCTTAACAATAATAATCTGTAAATAATAAATTTAATAAATTTTTTTTTTAAACAATATACTAATATTAATTGCAATAACAATAATATTTTGTTTGTTTTTAAATATACTATATTGCTTTTTGCTATTTAATTGTACAAAATTATATATATTATATTGTAGACTATTTTTTCTACTAAATTAAATTGTTTTTATCTATAAATTTTGTTTATTTTGTTTTAAAATCGAAACTAATTTTAATTATATTGTTAGATTTTTACAAAAATCTATTTTTTTTTAAATACTTGTATTTCGAACAAACTATATTTCGAACAATTTTAATTTTATTAAATTAAGATTATTTGCAAATTTGTTCAGAAAAACAGTATAAACTTAAATAAAATATAGATTATTAAAATAACAATAATAGCAAAAATAATTAGAAAAAATATTAAGCTATTAGAAAAATATATTAAAAAATTCGATATTAATTTAATAGATATAGACTTAATTTATTTAATAAAAATTGTTTGTAACAAACAATATTGCACAAAAAAATAAATAAAATTGTTTTTATTTATTATTGTAAAAAACTTTAAGTATTAATACTTTTTACTAAATTTACATTAGAGCAAAATATCTATAAAATAAATATAGTAAAAATAGAATTAATACAAAGTAGAGCTAAAGTAATAGTTAATAAAAAGTTTTAGTTATATTTTTTTATTTATATAGTATATAGAGACTTAATTTTGATTTGATTTGTTTTAATTATAATAGCAATAATATATATCTATTGTATTCTATAATTAATAGATATAAATAAACAATAATCTCTATACAAATTTAGTATAGTATATATATATTTCTATAGAGTTATATTTCTATATATTTTTAACTTATACTTTACTAAATAATTAGATTATTAATTAAGAATATTGTATTAAATTGCTGTAAAATTCGAGAGATTAAATTATTTTATACAAGTATAAGCAGCTATATATTTTATTAAAATTAAAATTATTAAAATTTATATTGCTTTGCTATTGCTATTCAAAAATGTATTAATACAAGAATCTAAAATATATAAAATAATATTATTATATAGTATATTTAGAAAGTATTACTAATATCTCGACTTGCAACTATTAAGTATTTATTATATATAATATAATTGTTTGTCTATTTATACAATATATTTTCTATTATAATTTCTACTAAATTGTATTGCTAAGTTAAAATTGCAAATTGTCTAAAAACAATAAAATAGAATTTAATAAATAAGTTTTGTAATAATTAATTAGCTATAATTTAAAATTTATTAATATAGAAATTGTTAAAAAATAGTCTCTAGATATTAAAAACAAACAATATATAATTTTTGACAATAATTGCAGTACTTGTAATATAGTAAAATCGATAGTTAAAATTTAAAAAAATAATAATATAATTTTTTTTTTGTATTTTAATAGAGTAGAGTTAGTTGTTGTAATTTAAAAAAATAATATTATATAATTTCTAATATATTGTTTTATTAAAATAAAAATACTATAGATATTTTCGAAAAGCAACAACAATATTTTTAATAAAATAGAATCTATAAAAATAGTATAAAAAAAATACAAAATAATATTTTAATAGTACTATTTTATCGAAATAAACAATTTTGAATCTTTAATATACAAAGTTGTATTTTTAAGCAAATTTGAAAATTTTTATATATTTGTTAAACAAAATAGAAAAATTAAATAAAAAAATTTGCTTTTATATATAGCCAGATTTATTAAACAACAACAAAAAAAAATTAAAAAAAAAATTAAAAAAATTCTGTATTTTCTATTAAGATAGTTTAATTAAAATTTCATTTATTAAGTTTGTCAATAACAATTAACTAATGGTTTGTTTTTTTTTTGTTTTTTTAATATATTTTTGATATTTAAATAGCTCAAATTCTATTCTAGAATACAATAATAACAATAATAGAAATAACAAAAATAGCAAAAAAATTAAAATAAATTTTCGAGTAAAACAGTTTAACAAATTCTGTATTCTTTATTAAAATAATTTAATCAAAATTTTATTTATTAAATTTGTTAATAACAATTAACTAATTATTTGTTTTTTTTTATTTTAATTTTTAGTATATTCTTGATATTCGAGCAGTTTAAATTCTATTTTAAAATTTTGCAACAATAGTAATTGAGACAACAAAAATAACGAAAATAACAAAAATAACAATAGTAGTATATTTGTTTATTTTCGAAATAAATTTTGATTTGCAAAAATCGAAAATTTTAATAACAAACAAACAATAGATATTTTTATACAAAATTAAATCAAAGAATTAGATATTAATTAATTGTATAATAATTACAATATTATATTCTCCAAAAACGCAACATTTAAAAATAGTAAAAAAATTAAATATATATAAAAAACAATTTAAAGTTTTTGTTATTTTGTTTGCAAGTAATAGATCTGCTTTAAGTAACTATAATATACAATTTTCTTTTATATTAAATTCTTGTTTAAATAAGTTTAGAATTAATAATAACAAAAAATAATATAAATTTTTAATTAATTTTTTTCCAATTAAAATAAAATAGTTATATTATTTGCTATTTTTGTTAATTATAAACTATATTCGATATTATTAATATAATATTAATCTAATTAAGAATACTTTTGTTGCAAATATTGTTAAATATATATAAAAGATTTTAAAAATTAGCAATATACTTGAACAAAATATTTTTAACTTTGTAATTAGAGTAATTTTCTATATAGTTGCAAAAAATATATAGTTTTCAAGTATTAGAAAAACAAATTTTTGTATAAATTTTTTCTCTTAATATTGTTGTCAAAAATTTCTTATAACAATTGATACTTTTATAAATATTAGATTTTAATAGTATATTTAATTAAATAAAAAAATAGATAGAGAATAAAAACTAAAAATACAATTTTTTTTTTGTTTTTTAATATTTAAATATTATAATAAGATTTATTGAAATTCGATAAAACAATAATATAGAATATATAGAATTCATAAAAATATTGTTAAACAGATTGCAAATATTAACAATACAAAAATACTAATTTAAATAAAGTACGCATATATATTTTAAGTTATAAGTAAATCGAAATATTGTCGAAAATTTGCGTAATTTTATTACAAAATTATTTAAACAATTGTTTTTATTTTTGCGTCTATATACAAAATTGTACATTTTTTAATCTAAACAAGAGTTATATTATAATACTTAATTAATAAGATTTCGACAACAAATTATTATTTCGATTAAGTTATAATTTAATTGTTCGAAAAAATTTAATAATATATCAAAATTCAAACTGCTAATACTTTATAAATTGCATAAATTTTAATTTTAATTTATAGAATCGATTTTCTTTTTGTTTTTGCAATAATATTGCAAACAACTATTTGATATTATTGTTTTTTTGTTTAATTTAAGTTTTTTTTTCCCGAGTATTTTAAGTAAATACAACAAACGCGTTTTTTTAGATTTAATAATTTCTATATTCGAGATTGAGTATTGTTGTTTGTCGAAAAAATTAATAAAATAATATAGTATATAATATAAGCAGCTTATATTGTAGAAAAATTGACAAAATAAAAAATACAATTTTTTTTTTGTTATAAATACAAATATTTAAGTTAGTTTGTTAAAAATTTTATTAAAAAGTTTTTCAAATTTAAAAGAAAATTCTAAATTTGTATTAACTGTAATTAAGAATCTAGAAAAATAATAGTATTGCTATTTTAAATATTTAAGCTAATTTATCTAACTAAAAAATAGAATACAAAAGTTTGTAATATACTTAAAACAATATTTGCAATATTTAAGATACAAAAAAATAAAAAATAAAAATAAAGTTCTAAATTTGTATTAACTGTGATTAAAAATTTAGAGAAATAATAGTATTGCTATTTTAAATATTTAAACTAGTTTATCTAACTAAGAAATAGAATACAAAGATTTGAAATATATTTAAAACAATATTTGCAATATTTAAAATACAAAAAAAGATACTAGAAAGCTTGTTGCGCTGCTCTGATTAAACAAAAATATAATATAGCAATACTATTAGGATTTATTATTATATATTTGATTATATTAAGTTTAATAGTAGAATCGATTTCTAGATTGTCTTGTAGTATAAATAACAAAATATTGCGTAAAAAGTTTTAAATTTCTAGACAATATATATAATATTTTTCTTAAATTGTTTGCTTTAAAATAAAAAACTAAAATTATAATAAAATTAATACTATATCGAATAATTTGTTTGAAATAAATATATTTAATACATATAATTTGTTCTATTTTTAGCAATCTTTCTAGTTGTTATTAATTACAGTATTATCTACAATATTTATACAATATTTTCAAACTATTATTAAGATACAAAATTAAAATATTATCGATATAAATATTTAAAAAAAAAGTATATATATATATTTTTTTTGTTCTTAACTGATTTTTGCTTCAGATTTCTGTAAAATAGAAAAACAAAAAATTGTTTAAACTATTAGCTAATACTATAGAATTTTAAATTACTTATTGTATTGTAAATTTTGTTTCTATATATTAAATAATATAATATAGAATTAAGATAGAGAGTTTATAGACTAACAAGTAATTAAGATTGTAATAATTCAGATATTTAATTATTGTATTAATATTTTAATATTTGTAATAAAAGAATATACAGTTCTAACTATTATAAATAATTAAACAATAGAGTTTATTTCTACAATTACTATATTTATTTGTTCTATAAAGTACAACTATAAAATATTCTACTTAATAAATATAACAATTAATTATAAAATCGAAACAAAACAAGTTAGATTAAACAATATTTTGCAATAAATATTGTTTAATAAATTGATATATTTTAAGTATTAACAGTTTTTTAACAAGCAAGCTTAAGAAAAAGTTAAATTTTTCAGACAACAATAGTATTGTGCAGAAAAGAGATTTTTAACAGTACAATTTCTTAAACTTGTAGAAGAGACTAAAAACAATATTAAAAACAATTTTCTAAATATTTTTACAATTTTGTTAATATTTTATTCGAAATAGAAACAATTAAAAAATTGATTTTAAAATTGATTTTAAAAACAACTTTTTAGTATACAAATTTATTTAATATACAAAAACAATATTAATTTTTTGTCTATTTTAATAAATCTTTGCAAAAAATATTAAAAATTGTCAAAAAAAATTTATAGTTTAGATTAGATTATATTTATTTGTTAATACAATAGAATTAATAATTTTGTATCGACTAACAAATATTAAGATACAAATTATTATTATATTTTTTTGTTGCAAGTTAAAACAAGAGTAAAGAAGTTTAAGTATTAGATATTTTTAATTTTAAATAATATTAAAGTTAACAATTTAATTGTATCTACTTCTTTAATATTATATAAGATATTAATATGTTTATTTAGATTATTGCAAAAAAGTGTAAACAAAAAATTAATATTAAATTCGATTTTTGTTTATTCCAATTTAGATACTTAGTTTTTCGAATAGCGTTTTGCAATATATAGAGTAATTAAAATTTCGATTGTATCTAATTACTTAAACAGTATCTTTTAGCAAAAATCGAATTACTTAAATAGTATTTTTTAACAAAAATTAAATACAATTATTATTTAGATACAACTATTTTTTGATTCTGAAATTAGCAATAAAAATATATTAACTAATATTTTCTTTAAGAAAAATAAGTTAACTACTCTACAAACAAGTCTCTATATTATATTAAGAAATTATTTTTAGCAATTAACTAACCTATTTCTATATAAAATATTTTGTATTAATAAATCTTTAGTAATTATAATATTTTTGTCTAATAATCAAAATAATATTTTTATTTTTCTACAAAATTATAAAATTTTCTTAAATTTAAATACTTTATTTAGTAGTGAAAAGTTTATAAAATAGTTTTTTATTTATTTTTAGTTTTATTTAAATTTACAAGAGAATATTATTGTTGCAAATTAGATAATTAATGTAAGCAGTAATTTAATAATTAGCAGTTTAGTACAATTATAGAATTGTATTGCAGAAAATTATCGATTTTCTAATAAAATAGAGATAGTAGAATTATCTAGCAATTAAGTATTCGATAATAATAAAAAATTTAATTAAAATGTTATCGAAAACAAGTTTGAGACTAAAAACAAAACAATAGTTAATAAATCTATAACAGAGTTTAAAAATACTTATATAGGTTTTGTAATTTTTAATATATTGTTAAGTTAGAATTTTAGAAATTAAATATCCTTAGTATTATTTGACAAATTTATAACTATTGTTGTTTAAAAAAACAAAGCTTGAGCAACAATACAACAAATATATTTTAATATCTTCGAATTTTAAGAATCTTATATATATTAAATAAAACTTTCAGATCTAATAGATAAAACAAAATTTCTATTATTAGTTTATTTAATTAAATTTTAATTTAGCAAGTCTTTAAAATTTCTATTTAGTTAAGATTTTAAAATTAAAAAGACTTTTCTAAATTAAAATATAAACAACAAACAAAATATATTGCAGCTAATTAGTTTTAGTTTACAATTTTTTAATAAAACAATTATTAAAAATACTAATAGCTCGATAGAAATATTTTTCTAAAAATAGATAGTATTTGTCGAAATATAAATACAAGATATTTTGTTTAAAAAAATTGTTAGAAAATATTAATATATATAGAATACAAAATATATAAATAGATTGTTAAAAACAAAAGAAAATTAAGTTTTAAAAAAAATCAGAATAAACAAAAACGCAAACAGACTAATTTGTGCAACAAAAAACTTAAATAAAAAAGCAAAAATATAGACAAAGGTTAAATATTAATTTGACAAAAAAAAAAAATTTGTTTTTTAAATTTATATATAAAAGAAGCTTTTGAAATTGTAATTGTAATTTTCAAATTCAATATAAGTTCGAAAAAAAAGATAAAATTAATTGTTGTTTTGATTTTTAATATAGATATTTAGAGAAATTTGCGCTTAATAATATTTAGTAGCTCTTAAGACGCAAATATTATTAAAAAATAACAAAATCTCGAAATTGTAACAAAAAAAATTCTATTAGACTAAATCTTTTTCTATCTTTTTTCTTTCTATAGTTATATTTTAGCAAAGAATTTTAAATCAAAGACTATATCTAAAATTTATAAAATATTAGATTATCAAAGTATTTACTTTATAGAATATTGATTAAAGAATAAATTCTTTAATATAAACAATCAAATAGAGTTTTAATCAGATATCTATTATATAGTTATATAAATAATAACAATACTATTAATCTAATAACTAATTAATTGTTAGCAATCTTAATAATTGTAATATTGTAAATCAAATATTTGAAAAAAATTTAAAAAGTAGAAAAATCAGAGTACTATATTATTTAGTATTTCTATACTAAAATAATAGACAGTTAAAGCAAAATTATTTATATTGTAATAAGTTAATCTTAAAATACTGCGCAATTGTTTGTATTTAGAAGATATTCTAGTATACAATTTATTTAACAATAAAACAAAATTTAAATTTTAGAAATTAGAGTTTCGATATTTGTAATAGCTACAATATATATAGTTCAAAAAAATATATATTCTAAACATACAACTAACAACAAAGCAATAACAAAAATAGTAAGAAAATTTTCGAATAAACTTTTTTTAACAAAATTTGTTAAAATTATTGTATTAACAATAAGAGTTTTATGCAATATTTAACAATAAAAATAAGTTATTAAATATAATAGTATAAAAGATTTTACAACTTAAATAAGAATATAAAATATATAATAACTTTAAAGAATATAAAATAGATAAAAAAACTAACTACTGTAATTTATTTGCAAAAAGTTTTATAAATAATATAGATACTGTTTTTACTTTATATATATTAGAACTTTAATATATATATCTCGGAAATTAATATTATAAGATATATCTATATATAGAAATTGTAAAGTTATATAGCAATATTTTAACAAAGTATCTTTATCTATTTATAATTATTATATTAAAGAATATTAAATCTTTTTTTAAAAAAGTTTTTTTGTAAGAATTTTTGTTTCTTCTTATTGTTATTAACTACAATCTTAAGTTCAATATATCGAAATAAAGATTGCAAATAAATTAAATCTATTATTTAAAGATACTATTAATTAAGTATTTGTTTAAATAATTTTCTTTCTATTTTATTTTATTTTAATTAAAAGCTGTTTTAGTTTTTGTAATTTAATACTATTATAAGTTCTTTCAATTATTAATAAAGATACTGTATTTGTAAAACTTCTTTTATTATTATTAGACTTTTTTTTTCTGTAATTCGGAAATTATAATTGTTTTGTCTATAAAAAATGCAACTTTAATTTTCTACAATTTTTTTTTTTTTTTGAAATTGTTTATTTTAAAAACAGTTCTTTTTACTATTATTGTTTTTTCTATTAAACAGCAAATTCTTTCTTTACTTTTTTAAAATTGTTTGCTAGAATACAAAAAAAAAATTGTTAACAATAGTAAATTTTGTATCTGAAAATACTGTCTGGCAACAGCAGAACAACTTAAAAGAACAAATATTGCAAAAAACTAAATATATAAGCAATAGAAAGTTTCTATATCGATATTTTTAGTTTATTCAGAAAAAAAATTTAGCAAACAATATTAGTCTATCTAATATAAATAAGTATTGTATTGTTAACGTTTGCAAATAATTAAAAAACAAAAAACTTTAATATTTTTTATTTAATATATAAAAGAAAAGTTGTTAATATTATTAATTAAAAAAACAGTATTGCGCGCAATTTAAAGTACTGTAAATTTAATATTAGTTTAACAAATAATATAATACAATATAAAGATCGACAAATTACAATTCTTCAATAGATTTATTATAAAAAATATTAATATTTCTGTAACAATATTTCTTTAACAATATATTATTTTAGTAGAAATATAAATACGCAATACTTTTTCAGAGAAGATTCGAATAAAATATTAATCAATTCTAATAGCAAAATATAAAATTTAATTTTGTTGCAAATATATTTGTGCAAATTGTTCTAAATAGAACAAAATTAAATTTTAAAACAAATTAGTTTAAACAAAAATATAAATAGACTAAATTATATTACAAAAAAACTAAATTAAAAATATTTTTTAATAAATTAATAAAAAAAAATATAACATAAAGATATTAAACAATTTAATATTGCAAATATTTTGTATTTCTTTTTTAATATTTGTATTTTATTAATAATCTTAAAATTAAAATTGTAATTCTCGAACTTAATGTAAGTTTAAAAGAAGAGATATAGATTATTATTATTATTATTATTAGATAGTATATTAATAGAAATTCGAACTCGACAATATTTAATAGATTTTAAAATACAAATCTTATTAAAAAATAATAAAATCTCGAAATTGTAACAATAAAAAGATTGTACAAAAATAGATTTTTTGTTATTTTTTTTAATTTTATAGCTACATTTTAGCAAATAATATTTAATCGAAAACTATATTCAAGATTTGAAAGATATTAGATTGTTAAAGTATTTATTTTATAGAATATTAATTTAAAAATAGATTTTTCGAATTAAATAATTAAGTAGAGTTTTAATTAAATATTTATTATATAGTTGTTCGAATATTTGTAATTAATAATAGTATTATTAGTTTAGTAATAGATTAAGTTGTAGCAATCTTAATAATTGCAATATTAGTAAATTAAATACTAGAGAAAAATTCGAACAATAAAAAAGTTAAAATACTATATTAGTTAGTATCTCTATACTTAAACAATAAACAACTAAAACAAAACTACTTATATTGTAATTAATTAATATCGAAATACTATATAATTGTTTGTATTTAAAAGATATTCTAATATATAATCTATTTAATATCGAAAAAAAAATTAAATTTTAGAAGTTAGAGTTTTAATATTTGCAATAGCTATATTATAAACAATTTTAAGAAAAATATACTATAAATAGACAGCTAACAATAAATGGATTGCAAAAAAAATAAAAAAAATAAAGATAAACTTTTTTTGTTAAAATTTGTTGTAATTATTGTAAGTATATAGTATTTGCTAACAAGTAAAAAAATATATATATAAAATTTCGAAACTTAAAATTAAATATAAAATAAGTTTTGTAATAAAAAATAAAAAATAAAATTTGAAATTAAGAATTTTAAAAAATATAGAAGAATACAAAAAAATATAGAACAAATAGAAAAACTAATTATTGTAATTTATTTGCAGAAAGATTTACAAATAATAGAAATATTATTTTTATATATATTCGAACTTTAATATATATATCTTAAAAATTAATATTATAAGATATATCTATATATAGAAATTGTAAAACTATCGAGCAATATTTTAATAAAATATCTATTTTTGTTTTTAATTCTTATTTTAACAACTATTAAGTTTTTTGCTTATAATTCTTTTATATAAAATTTATTATATTTAGTATATACTATCTACTATTAATACTAAAAAAAATATTTGTAAAACTATTTTTATTATCTCTATATATATAAATTTTAGAGATAAGAGTCTTTTTTCGATTTAGATTTTTGTAGAAAAATATATCTATTTTAAAAATTATAGAGATTTGAATTACAAAATAGACGTATATTTAATTTAGAACTTTATTGTTTTTTATTAAACAAAACTAGATATTCTATGTAACAAAAAAAACAAATTTGTAGATATATTTATTAAAATAAATGTACAAAATTGTATAGATAGCACAATTTAACTTGCACAAATAATTAATAAAATATATCGATATATCTATATTTTATATATATTGTCGATAGAGTATTTAAATTTGTTGTAGAAAGAATAGTATTATATTTTTTGCTTTTTGTTGTTTTTGTAAATCTTGTACTTGTTGTTTTTAATAAAATCGCGATATTATTGCTTTTTGTCTAGATAGTTGTTTAGAAACTTGATTTTAATAATAGTTTTTAAAATATTTGCGTATAGTTTGTCTAAATTAAATATATAATTATTGTTGTCAATTTTGCGCAATTTATTGCAACAACTAGATTTCTTATTAGTAATAATTTTGTTACAATATATATTAATAAATTGCTTTTTTAGTAGAGACTCGAAATATTATAATTCCGAGTTTGTTAGCAATTAGTATTAAAAAAGCGCAAATTGTAAAAATATTTTAAAAATAGAAACTTTAAACTTATTTTATTTACAATTTGTAATTTTAACAATTTCTAAATTTATTTGTTAACTATTTTAAACAATATAGTTTTTCTATCTGTTGTTGCAACTATAGTTAATATTGTATTTATAAATATATTGTTGTTTTTTAAATTAAATATTGTGCAAGAATTTTTAGTTCTTATTGCTAATTAAATAAGAAAAGTAATACTTTTCTATTATAGTATTAAATTCTTGCAATTGCATATATAAATATTTTAGATATTTATATTTTTAATAGATAGAAAACAACTAAATATATATTTTTAAAACTATTTCTACTAAAGAGCAGAAACAACAACTACTATATTTATTAGATTTTCTGTTTTTTGTATTAATCGATTTGCAAATTTTATTAATTCTAAATCTTACAAATATAAAATAAAGAAAAAAAAGAAAAAAAAGAAAAAAATTAACAAATATTTTATATTTTACTTTTGCGTAAAATTAAGATAAAAAAGACTGTTAACTTAGAATAAAATATATATTCTAAAAAAAAAAACTTACTAGATAATCTATTCTAGTAGAAAAATAATAGATATATATAAAAAGATATATCTGTTCGAATATTAATAATTTTAAATATATTTTTATATTGATTTTTATAATCGAGATTGTTGTTGTTGTTAATAGCAATATTACAAAGCTACTAAAGAAACTATATAAGTGTTTTTATTAAATAAAAATTAATAGCAATTTATATTTTTAATTAGTTTAGAATTCTAGATTCTTAAAAAATCAAAATTTATTTAAAATTTTCGACAATATAATACAATTTTTTTTCGATTTAACTGACAAAAGTTTTGTTTTTTATTAGGAATAGTATAAGAGATTATTTAATACTTATATATTATATAAAATTAAATTCAAAAATTGTTTAATTCAATAACAAATTATTTAAATTGCGCAATTTTAAAAAGAACTATATTTTTAAGATCTTTGTCTACTAAATTAATATCGAGAATTTAATAAATAATTAACAATAGTTTCTATAGATCTGTTTGCTTTGTAACAGTATTTATAGCAAAATAAAAATCGAAATTTCTAATAAGTTAGTTAAAAATATCTGAGCAATTTATATCAAAAAAAACTATAATAGAATTAAAACAAAAACAATATTTGAGAAACAATATAACTATAAAAGTATAGAAAAAACAGTTTAAATTTAGACAATAGAATAATGTTGTTATAAAAAAAATTTATTAAAAAAATATTCGAAAATAAAAAAGACTAGCTATTAAATAAGTTAATCAGAATTTTGTAAAATTGTTAAACAAATTTTTACAAATTTTTTTGTAATAATCTATTATAAATAACTGTATCTGCTCTATTAATATTAAATATACTATTCTGTATTTCGATTACTTTGCAGTATTGTTTAGTACAGTATTTAATATTTAAATTAATATAAATACAATATATTGTTAAAAATATTTAAAGATTCTGAAGTTTACAAACAATTTTACGCGTTATATTGAAAAATATTATAAAAATTGTACTTAAGTTAAAAAGATCGATATATATAAATATCTGAAAAAAATCTTATACAATTAAAAGACGCAACAAAATAATTATTATTAAAAATAGTATTTTTGCACAGATCTATTAACAAAAATTGCAAAAATAATTATTATAATAAATGTTGTATATATAATAGATAAAAACTCGAGATATTGTACTAATTAGATTTTTTTAAATAATAACTTTTTATATTTGAATTTAGCTTTTAAATATAATTTTAGTTTGATATATTTATTGTTTAATTTCTTAAAAAACAATTATTCTACAAATTGCAATATATTATATTATTTAATTAAAAAAATACTAAATTAATAGATACAATACTTAAATTAAAACAGATTTAACTACAATATTTTACAATTGCAGAAAATTAGTTAAATTTATTAATAATTTTCATAAAAATTGTTGATTTAAGTTTGATTTATTGTTTATATTATTTTTGCTATACAATAAGAGTTACAAAACTATAACTAAAAAAAAAATAAAAAATTATTGTTAAACTATTCTTAAATATACAAAAAATTGTTTAAGACTTTAAATATATATATTAAATACAATAAAAAAAATTAGCAACAACTCGATTACTTAAATATTTAGAACAAAAACAAGAAATATTATTATTTAATTAAAAATTGCTATAAATCTTTTTTTAATAAAACAAACTATACTTTAATATATTAATTTTATAATTGCAAATATATTAAAAACAATATTAATTAATTTTTTAAAAACAAACAACTAAAATTACTTTATAGATTTGTTTTTTATTTAAACAGTAATATATAATTTGTTAAATTAAATAATATATTGTAAAAAATATTTAATAACAAATAAGAGATTATAATATTTAAATTAATATTAAATATAAAAGATACAATTTATTTTAATTAAGTATACAAAATATACTATCGACTAATAGACAAGATTATTGTTTTTATATTTAATTATTTAGTTTATACAAATTATTTATAGTATATATTAATTCGATAATATATAATAAAAAATAATAGACTCTAAAATCAGTATTATATAGTTAACAATTAATAAAAAAAACAGAATTTTTCTTTAATCAAAACAACTGTAGTATCAATTTTTATTTTAATAGATAAAATACTGTTTTTTAGATAACAGAAAAATCAAAATATATAATTAATATATATAATTATTAAAAATCTAAACAGAAACGCACAACAAAATTATCGATTAAATATAATACTGTTAGACTATATTTTAATAATATATATTGAGAAAAACAATATAGAATATAGAAATATAGAAATATATTATAATGCTATAAATTGTATAACAAGATATAAGTAAAAAGTAATTTGCTAGAAAAATATTGCACTAACTATTTAATACTAGTTTTGCGCAATCTCTTAATAAAAGAGCTAATAATTTATTGCCCAAATAGCTGATACAGATACTGCTATTTAGTATTAACAGAATTAATAATCAATTATTCGAAACAAATATTTGTAATCGAAGTTAAACAAAATTGCTATTATATTATATACAAGATTTTTTTAGACAAATATAACAATTTAATAGATATATAAACACTACAAATATATAAAAATATATTATAGCAACTTAAGTATTAAGTTAATTATAAAATTAATAAAAAGAATCTTAAGTATATTTATAATATAAGAAATTTCGTATAAGAGTTTTTAGAAATAAATATTTATAGTATAATAATAATAGATTTGTTATATTAGCTTAAAAAAGATATCTTAATAAATTTAATAAATTAACTAAAAAAATTTATTGCAGATATTATTTCTTAAATTAGAGCAGTTTATAAATATATTTACAAAAGCAAAAAAGTAAAAAAAACAAATATTATATTTAAACTAAATTAGAGTTTTAAATTGCTTTGTAAGATTTTCGATCTATATATTTTTAAACATTTTAGCAAAATTTAACAATAAATCGAAATTAAGCAAAGCGCTATTTTCTATTAATTAATAGTAGTTATAATATTGTTATTTTATTACTATATTTCAGTTGCAGTTTACGCAAAAAAATCGATAGTTAATCTTATAATATTTGCGATATATTGCTTTTACAACAAGACAATTTTGTTATATATATAATATATGCAAGAACAGTTTAATATATTAAAAAAAAAATTTAAATATCGATCGATAGATATAAAGACAAAGAAAGTTTATTTTAATATATTTAAATTTTATATTATTAGTTACTATAAAAAATTTATTAGAAAATTTAATATAGTTGACAATTTTAATATCGAGAACAACAAGTACGTCTATATATATTTAATAAAGAATTTCTATTTTTGTATTAACAAATCTTCGAAATTTATAAATTAAATATATATATACAACTCGAGAAAAGTAACTTTTCTAACAATAGATAGTCAGATTAAGTAAAAAATTAATTTAATTAAAAATTAATTAAAAATTGTTTTAAAATTACAAATTTCTTATTTTATAATATCGACAAGATTCGACAACTAAAAATAGATATTTTCAATTAAATAATTTTAAATATTAAATAGAGCAATTACAATTCTATATATATTAGAACTTTTAATTAGATTTGTTAGTTTACTAAATTGAAAAAACTAATTTCGATAGCAACTGTATTTGTATATTAGCAACAAGCTTGTTCAAACAATTTAAATAGATTAAAACAAAACAATAAAATTCAATAATATAAACAATTTAAAAGTAATTGTCTTGTCTCTGTAATATTTGCGATCGATTTATATAAATAGATAAGAGAAAAAGATAATTTCTGAATTGAAAAATGCTTTGTATATATATATATTTCGATAATTTGTTTTAAATTTAATATATATAATTTCAGTAAATTCGATCAGCAAATAAAAAAAATACTATATTGCTCGAAAACTTAAAACAGCTATACTAATATTTAACAGCAAAATTATATATAGTTTTAGAAATTCTTTTTAAAAAAACAATATACTGTTAAATTGTTATCGATATATAAAAAGTACTCTATCGAACAACTGTTATTTATTTTGTCTATTATAAATTCTAAAAAAAGAGACAAACAAGATTGAGGAAAAAAATATAGTAGAATATTTTTAAATATTCTTAAATAGCGCAACAGAAAGAAGTCGAATAGATTAAACAGTATATTGTAGTTAAAATTCTAATTAGTAAGTACTTACAAAATTATCAGTAAGATTTTCTTATTGTAAAATAATTATTGTTCAACAAATAAAAGATACAAAAGAGTAGATAATTAATAAATTGCTATCTTTAAACAATTAACAAAGCTAGTATTTAATTATCTAGAGTTTAGAATTGCTATATAGCAAATAATTAATTGTTGCAAATTAGATATTAATTTGCTAAACAACAGTCTAATATCTATAAAAAATATTAGCTAAATTTCTATTTAATCGAATTTCAATTACAATTAATTGTACAATAATCTTATATTTTAAACAAAATACTAATTAAATTTTAATCTAATAGAAAATAAGTTGTAGTTAATTGCAAAGTTAATTAATACTTAAGACAAAATACAATAGAATATTAATCTAATAGAAAATAAGTTAAAATTAATTGCAAATTCGATTAATATTTAAGACAAAATACAAATTGAATTTCAATTTAATAGAAAACAAGTTGCAGTCGATTAAAAAGCAAATTTAAAGAAAAATAAAAAGATAGAAAGAATACTATTAATAGTTTTAAGCAATACAGAAAATCAAACTAGTTAAATACATTCTTTAACAATAATATTTCTATTTTCTTTTATTGCTTTAGTTTTTTCTTTAATTTTTCTATTTTTTTCTCTATTTTTTCTGTCTTTCTTTTTGTTTCTTGCAATTGTTTTTTTAAATTTTTTATTTTAATCTTGAGTTTTGTATTTTTTTTCTCTATTTTTGACATCGATTGCGAGAAAAGAAAAAAATCGAAAATAGAGACAAAACTCGAGAATAGAAAGACGCGCAATTAATAAATAACAAGCAAGATATTAACAATTATATATATCTTATCTATAATTTTAGATTTAAATATATTATTAATATTTTTATTTAATATAAATCTTGTACAATCTTTTGCAAGCTATAGATATTGTATATAGTTTTTTATAACTTACTTTAACAATCTAATAAAGCTATCAAAAAGCAACAATAGTTATTTAAATTTTAAATATAATTTAATAGAAATTAAAAAAGTAATAGACAATAGTATTAATACAAAAAAGAAGACAAAAATATTTGCAAACAAAAAAATAACAACAGCAACAATTTTCTAATATTTCAAAATAAATAGAGAAATTTTGAGATTTGTTTTTAAAGAATTAAACAATAAAAATAAAGAGTATTTAGTTGCTATTATAATAACAAACAATAATAATAGTAGCAAAAATAGTAAATATATATTAGCTAAAAAAATATATAAAAATACTGTACTGGCTTTCGTACAAGTGATTCTACCGGAAGTTCCTAGTGCTTCCACTAGATAGTCACGGTTTTTGGTTATTCCTAGAGGAATCACCAAGGGTTCACCGAGGGTTCACCAAGTTTCCACCGATCCTGAACTTCTCACCAGATTCGCACTGGTAATTCACCGGTTATCCACCCTATAGACCCTATAGGTGCTATTTTATTCAATTTTGAAAATTTGAAAATTTGGAAATTTTGCCCAAGTCTCGACGCTAGCCTAATCGGGGTTTTAATTTTAAGAATGTTAAATAGTAAAGTATCTAAATCGTTGATTCGTCAAAGCGTGAAGTCGTTAAAGTATTTTTCTATTTTTAAATTTAAAGTTTTAACCTTAAATTTAAAGTTTAAAATACTTGGGAAAGCTCTAGCTCTATAATTATCAACGCTAGTAGAATTTTAATTAGATAATTAGACGTTTTGCTTAAAATATATACGCGCGAAAGACCCCCCCTACTAGTGCGTG